>Ga0315315_10003604_pt1 | contig 14214 bp, 16 predicted proteins | sample M140m3416metaG_FD_203699 | JGI IMG/M metagenome (GOLD analysis project Ga0315315, IMG submission 203699) | Ammonia-oxidizing marine archaeal communities from Monterey Bay, California, United States - M1 40m 3416 | ecosystem: Environmental > Aquatic > Marine > Intertidal zone | place: USA...
TATACAATACACTGAAGCAAGCATAACAAGAGTTTTCTTTATCACTGCTGGAACGTTTGGCGCGATGAGCATTTATGGTTACACAACAAAAAGAGATTTAACTAAACTAGGTTCTTTTTTAATGATGGGTCTTATTGGAATCATCATTGCGTCTTTAGTTAATATCTTTATGAAATCTGAAATGATGTATTTCGTAATTTCAATTTTAGGAGTTTTAATTTTTGTCGGACTAACTGCTTACGATACACAAAAAATTAAAAATATGTATATGGCGAGCGATAGTGGAGAATTAATGGGTAAAAAAGCTGTGATGGGCGCTTTAACTTTGTACTTAGATTTCATTAATTTATTTATTATGCTTTTAAGACTTTTTGGCCAAAGAAGATAATTATTTTACTAATCTAAGATTATTCCAACTAGTTTTATTTATTAATTGATTTAGGTCTTCTGACTTTTTAAGAATATTTCCGTTTTTATCTTTTATTAAAAATTTTTCATTGTAATAATTAGGCTTGAGATTTTTTAATATTCTTAAAACAGGTTGGTCAGATGCTCTTTGATAGACATCAAACGAGATTTCTTTAGATCCAGATGAAAAAGAATAATCTTTCCAAGTGCCATTCGAAACCATTTTTGCGTATAAATTTAAAATACATTGAAGTTCTCTTTTAATAAAAAATTTTTCTTTTTCTTTTCTTAAATCATTGTTAACAACTAGTTTTATATTTCTCATATTTTGTGTTTATTTATCATTGGCAATTGCAAAGCAGTAAATACAAAAGTTAAAGGTAATATACCCCAAACTTTAAAATTAACCCATGTTGTTTCTGGTTGAGTTCTCCAAACTAGCTCATTTAAAATTGCCAAAAATATAAAGAAATAAGCCCATCTGTAGTTTAATTTACCCCATCCCAATTCGTCGAGTTGAAAAGCTGTTTTAAAAAAAAACTTTAGAAAATTTTTATTAAAGAAAATTTTTCCAACAATAAGCGTAATTGCAAAAATTAAATTAATTATTGTTGGTTTCATATATAAAAAAATTGGATTATTAAAATATAATGTTAATCCTCCAAACAAAGAGATAACAATACATCCTACTAGCGGAATATAAGGTATTTTTCTTTCCAAAAAATAAATAACTCCTACTGCTATGATTGTTGAAACAATAAGCGGCGGTATAGCTGCTCCAAGATTATTTCCACTTTTGTAATAAACCGTAAAAAATATTAATAAAGGACCAAAATCAGCAATAAATTTTAAGAATGACTTATTCACATCGTATATTTAGCATATAATAAATTTTTAATAAATTAGATATTGATTTTAATAAAAAAATTATTAACTATTAGATATGGCATCTAAAAATCACGCGAAATTCTCAATAGGTGAAGTTGTTAAGCATAGACATTTCGATTTTAGAGGTGTTATCTATGACGTAGATTTTGAATTTAATAATTCTGAGGAATGGTATCAATCTATTCCAAAAGATGTCAGACCTAGAAAAGATCAACCTTTTTATCATCTACTAGCTGAAAGTAATGATGTAACTTACGAAGCTTACGTGTCAGAACAAAACCTCCTTTTAGACAAATCGAAAGAGCCAGTTAAGCACCCACTTATAGAAGAAATTTTTTCTGGAAAAAAAGGTTCTAGCTACTTTAAGCCTTCAAATTAAGCAAATTCCATTTTGCCTAAAATTTAACATTATTAATTCAAATCTATGACATAGATTTATATTAATTTTAGTTGTTATTGCCTAGTTGGGAATTAACTCATACTTCTTTAACTCCCTCTCAATTCTCAATTAGGCTTATATTCACTCTTCACATAAAAATCATATTATAGTAGTCAAAGGTTATGTTTGCATTAATAAATCCTAGTAGAGTTTTTTATTGGATTGAAAAATTAATAAATTTTATTAATTCGGTTTTCTTTATCCTTTTAATCATTGCTCTAACTTTTGCTTTAATTTTATCACCACCTGACTATTTACAAGGCGATAACGTTAGGATCATGTACGTCCATGTACCATCAGCCTGGATAGGGCTAGCTTCATTTACATGTATAGCTTTATTATCAATATTAAATTTTATCTTTAAGCTAAAAAATTTAAACTTAATTACAAAGAGTATTGCGCCTATAGGATTAATGTTCACTTGCTTAGCAATTGTAACAGGATCGTTATGGGGTCAACCAACATGGGGAACTTGGTGGGTTTGGGATGCCAGAATAACTTCTATGACAATACTTTCAATTTTTTATATTTTATTTATTGTTTCACATAAGTTTATTGAAAATGAAGATAAAGCCAACAAGCTTTCAAATATAATTGCAATTGTAGGATTGGTAAATATCCCAGTTATCAAATACTCCGTAGATTGGTGGAATACTCTGCATCAGCCTTCAAGTATTAATTTAAATGGTCCTAATCACATACACTCTTCTATGCTAGTGCCATTAATGTTGATGTTATTAGTTTTATTATTATATTGTGCGCTAATTTTCCTAATGAAATATAAGACAGAAATCATTAGAATAAAGAAAAAAAACATTAAAAGAATATGATTCAAAATTTTATTTCAATAAGCGGATATGGTATTTTTGTATGGTTGTCATTTTTTATTACTTTCTTGGCCTGCGCAATTATTTATTACAAAACTTTTAAGACCTTAAAAAAATACGAGAAAGAATTTGCAAAAGAACTGAACAATCTTTCAGAGAAAGAGAGAAAATTAGTTTTGGAAAAATCTAAAATTGCCTCTCAGGTATTAGCTTCGTATAATAAATCAGTATAAAGCATTTTAATGCTCACAAAAAAAGTTAAAAAGAGAGTATCTTTCTTAAGTTTATTACTAATTTTTCTAGTTATAGGAGTTTTTTTTATTTTAAAATCTTTAACCAGCAATATTCTTTACTTTAAATCACCCACAGATATTCAACTAAGCCAAGATATTATTTCTAACAAAAAAATTAGAGTTGGCGGCATGGTGAAAAAAGACTCTATTAAAATAAATAATAAAGAAATTAGATTTGTTATTACTGACTTAAAAAATGAACTCTTTGTAAGTTATAGTGGCACAGTTCCAAATCTATTTTCTGAAGGTAAAGGTGTAGTAGCAGAAGGGAAACTGAAGGATAAAAATTTTTTTATTGCTGACAGAATATTGGCCAAACATGATGAGAAATATATGCCTCCAGAATTAAAGGATTTAATGAAGAAAAATGTTAAGTAATTTAGGAAATACACTATTATCTATAAATATATTGTTAGGCATATCTATAATTTATTTTTCATTTGAAAATTTAAATAGCAATAAGACTTTAATAAGTAGAAAGATCTATCATATCTGTTTATTTCAAAGCACTTTTATAATAATTTGCTTTTTAACATTAATAGCTGCTTTCGTCGTTTCTGATTTTTCAATAACTACTGTTTATCAGAATTCTCATTCTTTAAAGCCGCTTTTTTACAAAATTTCTGGAACCTGGGGTAATCATGAAGGAAGTTTGTTATTGTGGGCTATTATTCTAACAATTTTTTCTTTCTTCTTTCTCTTATATAACGAAAATCATTCAAAGAACTATAGAATTTATAGCTTAATAATACAAAATGTTTTGATACTTGGATTTCTAGTTTTTCTTTTATTTAATTCAAATCCGTTTAGTATGATTTTGCCTATACCCAAAGAGGGTTTAGGCTTAAATCCTATTCTACAAGATCCCGCTTTAGCTATTCATCCGCCATTACTTTATATCGGTTTTGTAGGTTCATCGATCTACTTTTCAGCGGCGATAGCCTCTTTGCTTACTAACTACACAGGTAAATTATTTGCTCAATCAATTAAAAAATGGGTCTTAATCTCATGGTCATTTCAAACATTAGGAATTTTGGCTGGTTCTATATGGGCTTATTACGAGTTAGGCTGGGGAGGTTTTTGGTTTTGGGACCCTGTTGAAAATGCATCTCTTTTACCATGGTTTGCTATGTCTGCTTTATTACATTCTTTAATGGTATTAGAAAAAAGAAATCTTCTTTATTTTTGGGTTATAATTCTTTGTCTCTTAACTTTCATTTTAAGTGTTACGGGAACTTTTTTGGTAAGATCAGGAATTTTAAATTCAGTTCATACTTTTGCCAATGATCCTTCGAGAGGTCTTTATATATTAATATTTTTAAGTTTAATGATATTTGGTTCAGTCTTCCTTTTTTTTAATAAATTTAAAAATAGTAATTATCATCTAAATTTAAATAGCAAAGAATCTTTTATTTTAGTTAATAATTGGTTTATGATTTTTTATTTAATTACAGTTCTACTAGGAACAATATACCCTATTTTTACTGAGGTTTTATCAGACCATAAAGTGTCAGTAGGCCCACCTTTTTATAATGTAGTAATCATACCTATAGTAATCATATTTCTATTTTTTATGGCTATAGGTCCACGTACTCAATGGATAAAAAATAATTTTTATAATATCAATTTATTATCAAAAATTTTTATAGCGTCGATTTTTATTAATTTTTTAATAATATTTTTGTTCCAAGGGTATAGTTTGATATCTAATTTTATAGTAATTTCAGCAGTCTTTCTTATTATCTCTTCTTTAATAGATTTATATAAACTATTGAAAAAACGAAAAATAGACCCCCCCAGGATTGTATCTCATCTTGCTTTTGGTTTTTTAATTCTATTTATAGGTCTAAATCATAACTTTTCTTTAGAAGAAGACTTTAATTTAAAAATAGGTGAAAAACAGAATTTTGAAAACTACTCGGTAGAATTTAAAGATTTACGATTAAAAGATTATAAGAATTACAAGGCCGTTATTGGAGAATTTAAAATAAATAATTCTATAAAAAATTTAAATCAATCTCTTTTTCCTGAAATAAGGATTTATCAAAATCCGAGCACAATAACTTATGAAGCTTCAATAAGATCTGGGTTATTGAAGGATTATTACATAACTATGAGTAATGTTGATAGATCAGACTATTATAATATTAAATTTCAAAAAAAACCTTTCATGATGTGGATTTGGATATCGGTGATTTTTATTTCATTAGGTGGGTTTTTAAGTTTTTTTAAAAATGCAAAAAAAAATTATTAAATTCTCTATAATTTTATTAATTATATTTATCATTGGAGTTTTTTTTATTGGCTTAAATAAAAATTCAATCTACGACACAAAAGATTTAGTTGGCCAGAAAATAACAAATATACAATTGAAACATTTTAGTGAAGATATAATAATTACTGAAAAAGATTTTAAAAAAAATGATTTTACTTTAATTAATTTTTGGGCATCATGGTGTGGACCTTGTCGTGATGAACACCCCTTATTACTTGAGTTAAAGAAAGAAAAAAAACTTAAATTATTGGGTGTAAATTTTAAAGATAAAAAAGTTAACGCCATTGGTTTTTTAAATGACCTTGGTAATCCATATGATGATTTAGCAAAAGATGAGCTAGGAAAACTTTCAGTCAATTTTGGAATATATGGAATTCCAGAAAGTATATTAATAAATAAAGATTTAGAAATTTTAAAAAAATTTATCGGACCTATTTCTAAAGATGATTATAAATATATTATTAATATTGTAAGGAAATAATGAGAGTAAAAATAATATTTTTTTTTGTGATTTTAAACTTAAATATGGCTAACGCTGAAACTAATTCAATTGATATAAATAAAATTTTGAAAAATTTACGCTGTTTAATTTGTCAAGGCCAATCTGTTGCCGACTCGAATTCAGAATTTGCCCAAACGATTAAACTTGTAGTAAAAGATCAAATTGATGACGGAAAATCAGAAAAGCAGATTTATAAATTTTTAATTGAGAAATATGGTGAATGGATAGTTTATAAACCCCCATTTAATAAAGTTAATTTTGTATTATGGCTATTTCCTTATTTAACTTTTGTAATTGGAGGAGTAATAATTTTTTTATTTATGAAAAAAAGAGACAATCACTAGTTGAAAGATATCTATACATATGAGATATTTAATTAATTTTAAATTATGAAACTAAAACTTTTAATATTTTTAAGTTTGTTTATTAATATAGCGAGTCCGGTTTTAGCCGATAAAGGAGATAATGATATATCTTTTTATACTGGAACTTTTGATGTTATTGATAAAGAAGGTGACGATAAAACTAGTTTGTTTGGTTTAGAACATAAAAATCCAAATCTCTTTAGAGATACTTTTTTGGGAAAATTTTCTCCAATCTCCGGAGCATTTATGACTGGCGATCAATCAGTTTATTTGTATACAGGCATTGAAGCTCAATACGGATTAGGACCTTTGCAAATTTTGCCAAGTTTCACACCTGGTTATTATGAAAAAGGGAATGGTAAAGATTTAGGTAGTGTTTTAGAATTTAAAAGTGAGATTAAGGTAGGTTTAGATATTTTTGAAAATTCAAAAATAGGTTATAGCTACAGCCATATTTCCAATAATGAATGGGGCGATACTAATCCCGGTACAGACAATCAACAAATTACATTTTCCAAAAATTTTTAATAACAATGAACTTAAATGATTGTTATAATTTTAATGATTTTAGAAAATTAGCTAAAAAAAATTTACCTGCTCCTATATTTCATTACATAGATGGAGGATCAGATGATGAGGTTACTCTTAAGAGAAATACAGAATCGTTTGCAAAATGTGATTTAGTGCCTAATATTTTGGCAAGCGTAGGAAAACCTGATTTATCTACAACAGTTTTGGGTCAAAAAATTGATATGCCACTTTTCTTATCACCAGTAGCAATGCAAAGACTTTTTCATCATGAAGGAGATAAGGCTAGTGCACGAGCTGCTGAAAAGTTTGGAACTTTTTATAGTATGTCAACTATGGCTACTTCTTCAATAGAAGAAATATCGAATATATCGGGGGGGCCAAAAATGTTTCAAATATATATACATAAAATCAAAGGTTTAACCGATAATTTAATTGATAGATGTAAGAGCTCAGGTTTTAACTCAATGTGTTTAACTGTAGATACCGTAGTAGCGGGTAATCGTGAACGAGATCACAGATGGGGATTTACCACTCCTCCTAAACTTACTCTAAAAAGTATTTTAGGTTTTATGAAGCGTCCAAAGTGGACTTTTAATTATTTAAGTCATGAAAAATTTCAATTAGCTAATGTTACTAGTTTTACAAAAAAAGGAACAAGTATAGCTAAAGGTGTTATGGAGTATATTAACGAACAATATGATCCAGCTATGAGTTGGAAGGATGCAGAATATTGTATTAAAAGATGGGGTGGCCCTTTTGCTATTAAAGGAGTGATGTCTGTCGAGGACGCAAAGCGAGCAGTAGATATCGGAGCTTCAGCTATATTGCTTTCAAATCATGGAGGGAGACAACTTGATGGTTCGAGGTCTCCATTTGATCAACTTCCAGCTATTGTAGATGCGGTCGGTGGAAAATTAGAAATTGTATTAGATGGTGGAGTTAGAAGAGGGACTCACGTTTTAAAAGCTTTATCTCTAGGAGCAACAGCTTGTAGTTTTGGCAAAGGGTTTCTTTTTGCTCTTGGCGCAGGTGGCCAAAAAGGAGTCGAACAAATTCTTCAAAGAATGAAAGACGAAATAACAAGAGATATGATTTTACTTGGATGCAAAAGTATTAAAGAGCTAAATAAAACAAAAATTGCATACAGGTGATGCAAAAAAGCAGTTTTAAATTAATGAAAAAAATAATAGGTTGGTATTATGAAATTAGCAAAAAATTTAGAAAGACTTGGAACTGAAACTGCTTTTAGTGTTTTGGCAGAAGCAAAAAAACTAGAGGCCCAAGGAAAAGAAATGATACATCTTGGATTGGGTCAACCCGATTTTAAGACACCTCAACATATTATGGACGCAGCGAAAAAAGCAATTGACGATGGACATCATGGATATGTTTTAGCTAATGGGATTGCTGAATGCAGAGAGGCCGTTTCAAGAAAAATTAAAAGTTTATACAAAAAAGAAGTTAGCCCCGATAGAATTATGATTATGCCAGGGGGAAAACCTACAATGTACTACGCTATTCAAATGATTGGTGAGCCTGGCGCAGAGATAGTTCATCCAACACCTGGATTTCCAATTTACGAGTCAATGATCAATTATACAGGCGCTAAAGCTGTACCTTATGATTTAACTAAAGAGAAAGATTTAAAATTTGATCCAGAAAAAATTTTATCTTTAATAACAGATAAAACTCGGTTACTTATTTTAATTAATCCTAATAATCCAACAGGCAGTTTTGTTGAAAAACCTGCAATAGATTTTCTTGCTGAGGGCTTGAAGAAACATCCTCATGTCACAATACTTAGTGATGAGATATATAGTAGACAGATTTTTGATGGTAAAGAAATGCCAACGTTTTTTAATTATCCAGATCTTCAAGATAGATTAATAGTTTTAGATGGTTGGAGCAAAGCTTACTCTATGACAGGTTGGAGAATGGGATGGAGTGTGTGGCCAGAAGAATTGATTCCCCATGTTACTAAGTTAGCAATTAATAGTTTTTCATGTGTTAATGCTCCTTCTCAGTTTGCAGGAATAGCTGCTCTTGATGGACCTGATGATTCTATTCATCATATGATGGAAAAATTTGATCAAAGAAGAAAATTAATTCATAAAGGGTTGAATGATTTACCAGGCGTGAGCTGTAGTATGCCTGGCGGTGCATTTTATGCTTTTCCAAATGTAAGCGGAACAGGAATGAGTGGCCCAGAATTCTCAAAAAAATGTATGCATGAGGCTGGTGTGGCAATTGTTCCAGGAACAGCATTTGGCAAAACCTCCACTGATTATGTGCGTTTTAGCTTTGCTGCATCAAAAGACAACATCCAAAAAGCACTAGAAAAAATTGCAAAAATGCTTAAGTAAGCTAAAGTTTTTTGACCAGTTGAATTTTTAAATATAAAGTAAAAATTATTATGAGCAGTTTACAAATGCCAAAAGTCGATAGTTCAGTTTTATCAAGAAAAGCTAAAATTGCACACGATCTTGAAAATATAATAGATGCAAAAAATGTTCTTTCTCATGCAGATGAGTTGAGACCATACGAAACTGATGGTTTAACAGCTTATAGAAAAATGCCTATGATGGTGGTTTTACCAGAAACAGTCGAAGAAGTGAGTAAAGTTTTAAAGTATTGTAATGAAAATAAAATAAAAGTTGTTCCTAGAGGAGCTGGTACTGGTTTATCCGGAGGGTCTCTTCCTTTAGAAGACTGCGTATTATTGGCTATGGGAAAATTTAATAAAATATTAGAAATAGATTTTACAAACAGATGTGTAGTTACACAACCATGTGTAACAAATTTAGCAATAACACATGCAGTTCAAGATAAAGGTTTTTATTATGCACCCGATCCTTCTAGTCAAATAGCATGTTCTATCGGGGGAAATGTTGCAGAAAATTCAGGAGGAGTTCACTCATTAAAATATGGCGCAACAACCAATAATCTTTTAGGTATAGAAGTAGTTTTAATGGATGGTACAATTACAAGGTTCGGTGGTAAGGCAATGGACGCAGGAGGTTATGACTTTTTAGGATTAATGACTGGCTCAGAAGGCTTATTAGGAGTTATCACGGAAGTTACTGTCAAAATTTTAAGATCACCAGAAAATGTTCAAGCAGCACTTGTTGGATTTCCCTCAATTGAAGATGCAGGAAATTGTGTTGCTCAGATTATAGCCGAAGGATGCATTCCGGCAGGTATGGAAATCATGGATAAAGCATTGACAAAAGCCACAAATGATTACTCGAAAGCAGGTTATCCAACAGACGCAGAAGCAATGATGATAGTTGAGTTTGATGGAACCCAACATGAAGTGGAAGCTTACATAATCAAAGTAAAAAATATTGCTGAGAAAAATAATTCATCAAGTTTAAAAATAAGTAAATCAAACGAAGAGAGATTAAAATTCTGGGCAGGAAGAAAAGCAGCTTTTCCAGCATGTGGAGTTCTTGCTCCAGATTATATGTGTATGGATGGTTCAATACCAAGAGGTAAATTAGCTGAGGTCTTAAATGAAATCTCAAAACTTTCTAAAAAATATGGTTTACCAGTAGCTAATGCTTTTCACGCTGGGGATGGAAATCTTCACCCATTAATTATGTTTGATGCTAACGACAAAGAGTCTTTAAGAAAGTGTGAAGAATTTGGAGCGGATATTCTTAAATATTGCGTTAAAGTTGGTGGAGCACTTACAGGGGAGCATGGCGTAGGAATTGAAAAGCGAGAATTGATGTGTGAAGCTTTTAACAATCAAGATATACAACAACAACTTAAAATAAAAGTAGCGTTAGATCCAAACTCATTACTAAATCCAGGCAAGGTGTATCCAATACTTAGGAAGTGTGCAGAGGAAGGAAGAGTTCATGTCCATGGAGGAAAAACAAAATTTCCAGACATTCCAAGATTTTAATCAATCTGTCTTAAAACCGTCTACTAGAGAAGAAATTTCAGAAATAATTAAAGTTTCTTACAAAAAGGGTACCCCGCTTGAAATAACTGGTCTCAATTCCAAAAAAAAAATTGGCAGAAATTTCCAAGCAGAAAAAACTTTAGATCTATCTAAGTATTCAGGAATTATCGAATACAAGCCAGAAGAACTTTATATTAAAGTTAAATCTGGGACACCGATTGAGGAAATTGTAAAAGAATTAGATAAAAATAATCAGCAACTTGCTTTTGAACCAACAGATTTTGGTTATTTATTTTCTGGTAAGAGTAATTGGGGTTCTATAGGCGGTGTCGTGTCATGTAATTTTTCTGGCCCTAGGAGATTTAAAGTAGGAAGCGTCAGAGATCATTTACTTGGTTTTCAAGGTATAAATGGAAAAGGGGAAACAATAAAATCTGGAGGTACAGTTGTCAAAAATGTAACGGGGTACGATTTGTGTAAGCTTTTGTCAGGATCTTTTGGAACTTTAACAGTATTAACGGAATTATCCATTAAAGTTCTGCCAAAACCAGAAACAAGTAAAACGCTTATAATCAACAACCCACATGTAAAAAAAGCTTTAGAATATTTAGGTAAATCGTTATCCTCTTCTGTAGATCCCTCTGGGGGAGTTTTTTATCCAGAGTCATTTGAAAAACATTTCACATTTAATGACTTAACCCATCAAGGGGCTCTTACAGGTATTAGGATAGAAGGACCTTCTATTTCTGTGGACCAAAGAATTAAAAGGTTGTGTAAAGAGTTAGATCTTCTCGCAAATGAATACTCTATACTAGATGTAGAACAATCAAATATTTTTTGGAATAAAACTAGAAACTTGGAAGTTTTCTCCAATACAAAAAAAAATCTAGTAAGAATAGTTGTTCCCATAAGCGAGACTTTAAATTTATTGCAAAAGCTCAAAAATATCGATTTTAGCTATTTTTTAGATTGGGGTGGTAGCCTTATTTGGTTTGAGCTTAACGATATATCAATTAAAATTCTACATGAAATAAGAGAAATTACTAAACAACACAGTGGATATTTCACTTTAATTAAAGTGGAAGAAGATATGAAAGCATCAGCTGATATTTTTACAATAGACCCAATTAAGTATAAGATTTCTGAAAAAATTAAGAAAAGTTTTGACCCTAAAAGAATTTTAAATCCGGGAAAAATGTATACAGGTATATAATGCAAACATCTTTTACAGATAAACAGCTTCTAGATAAAGACAACAAATCAAGTGAGAGTATTCTAAGAAAGTGTGTCCACTGTGGTATGTGCAATGCAACATGCCCAACTTTCTTGGTAAATGGAAATGAACTCGAGGGTCCTAGGGGTAGAATTTATTTAATAAAAGATATGCTTGAAAATAAAAAACCAGCTAACGAAAAAATTGTTCAACACATTGATAGCTGTCTATCTTGTTACTCTTGTATGACAACGTGCCCTTCAGGAGTTAATTACATGCATCTAATAGATCATGGAAGAAATTACGTAGAAGAAACTTACAAAAGACCATTTTTAGATCGTATATTTAGAAATATTCTTTCTTATGTTCTACCAAGACCCAAAGTTTTTTTTACAATGGCAATTTTAACAAAATTTATAAAACCTTTTAGTTTTATTTTACCTGAGTTTCTAAAAAATTCTTTAGAATTAATGCCAAGTCAAATTCCATCAAAAAAGATTAAAGAAAAAAAAGTTTACGAAGTTGAAAACGGAAAAAAAATCTCTAGAGTTGCTCTGCTTACAGGTTGCGTACAAAGAGTTATATCTCCGGAGATAAATGAATCTACAATTAGATTATTAACAAGACATAATGTAGAGGTTGTTGTTATGCAAGATATTGATTGTTGTGGATCTTTAAATCATCATTTAGGTAAAAAAGATTTAGCACACAAATCTTTTATAAAAAATATTGAAAGTTGGCATGAAGAATATTTGAATAATGGTTTAGACGCAATTATTAGTAATACTTCTGGATGTGGAACAACTTTAAAGGATTATGGTCACATTTTTAAAAATGATAAAGATTTAAAAAAGAAAGCTAAAAAAATTTCTGAATTAACCAAAGATATCTCAGAGTATTTAGATGAAAATTTAAAATTAAATATTAAGCAAGATGATGAGAAAAAATATAAAATTGCTTATCACTCAGCATGTTCTATGCAACATGGGCAAAATGTGCACCAACAACCAAAGGATCTGATTTCAAAAACTGGAAATGAGGTTTTAGACATTCCTGAGGGACATTTATGTTGTGGTTCAGCGGGTACTTATAATATCCTCCATCAGAAAATGGCAAAAACTTTATTGAGGAACAAAGTTAAAAATATTGAAAAAATTTCTCCAGACTTCATATCTACTGGAAACATTGGTTGTATGACTCAAATTTCAAATGGAACAAAAATTCCAATAATTCACACTGTAGAACTTTTAGATTGGTTTACGGGTGGGCCAAAACCTCAAAAATTAAAAAATTTATATTAATATGAAAAAAATATTAGTTACCAGAAAACTATTACAATCAAACGAGGATAGATTGAAAACTTTATATGATGTTAAGCTAAATTCTAATGATGAACTTTATTCTCAAAAAAGATTGATAGAATTAAGCGAGGGTTGTGACGGGATCTTGTCAGCTTTAACAGATAAATTAGACTCTGAAACAATTAATAAATTGCCTAAGTCTGTGAAAATTCTTTCTAATTTTGCTGTTGGTTTTGGAAATATCGACATAGAGGCAGCTAAGAAAATAAATATTGCAGTAACTAATACACCTGAAGTTTTGACAGATGCTACAGCAGAAATAGGCATACTTTTAATTTTGGGTGCTTGTAGAAGAGCATCTGAGGGAATTGAGGGCGCTAAAGCATCAAACTGGAAGTGGTCAGCAGATTATTTAATAGGCAAACAACTCACTGGAACAAGACTAGGTATTTTAGGAATGGGTAGAATTGGAAAAAAGATCGCTAAAATTGCAAAATCTCTCGGTATGATTATTCATTATCATAATCGTTCAAAGCTAAGCACAGAAAAGGAAGAAGGCGCTACTTACCACAAAGAATTAAAAAGCTTATTATCTGTTTCAGATGTTTTATCCGTGTGTTGCCCAGCATCAAAAGAAACAATAAATTTAATTAATAAAGAAACCTTAGAACATCTACCAAAAGGAGCAGTGGTAACAAACGTTGCTAGAGGAGATATTGTAGATGATGAGGCCTTGATTGATGCTCTTGATAGAAGGAAAGTATATGCGGTAGGTTTAGATGTTTATAAAGGAGAGCCAAATTTAAATCCTGGTTATTTAAAACATAAAAGTGCGTTTATTCTTCCACATTTAGGAAGCGCAACAAAAGAAACAAGAACTGCAATGGCAAATCTTGCAATTGATAATCTTGAGGAATTTTTCAAAACTGGAAATTGTAAAAATAAAGTAAATTAAATATTTTTAGTACTACCCGAGGTTGTACGCGACAAAAAATTATTTAATTTGGGTGGGACTCTCTTATGTTTATATGTTTAAATATTTTTAATTATTAATAATTAAGGGGGACATATGTCAAAAAAAACGATCAAAGGAGTTAAAACTCCTTCAAGACGTAAGTTCTTTAAAGCAGCTGCGGTTACAGGTGCAGCAGCGGCAGCGACAGTTGCAATGCCAAACATTGCATTCGGCGCTCCGAAAACTTTAAAGATGCAAGCAGCTTGGCCTTCAGGAGCAAATATATTCTTCGAAATGGCTGGCGACT
>Ga0315315_10003605_pt1 | contig 14214 bp, 12 predicted proteins | sample M140m3416metaG_FD_203699 | JGI IMG/M metagenome (GOLD analysis project Ga0315315, IMG submission 203699) | Ammonia-oxidizing marine archaeal communities from Monterey Bay, California, United States - M1 40m 3416 | ecosystem: Environmental > Aquatic > Marine > Intertidal zone | place: USA...
GATTGTTATATTACATGTGGTATATCAAATGAAGCCAGTTTTGATAGAGATTTTTTAAATAAATACACATATTTAAATAAATCGAATAGTTTTGGATACGACGGAACAATTGTTGAATATCCTTCATACTATACTGAGGGGATAGGATAACATTTATAAAAAAAAATATAGGTGTTACGAATGATGAAAATCATTCAAATTTAAACCATTTAATAGAAAAATATACTAGTATATTTTTAAGTATAGATATAGAAGGTAGTGAATACCCTTGGTTATTATCATTAACCGAAAATAAACTAAAAAATTTCAAACAAATATGTATTGAATTTCATGGATTAACCAATGATGGGTGGGGGTCCAAATATGATGATAAAATAAAATGCTTAGAACTATTAAACAAAACACATTATATAATGCATGCTCATGGTAATAACTATGGTTCTATTAAAAATGGGATACCAGATGTATTAGAATTAACATATATTAATAAAGATTATTTCTCACAAATACCTATTAAAAATACAATACCTTTCCCTATAGAAGGTCTTGATTATCCAAATGATCTAACTAAATTAGATTATAAATTAGATACATATCCCTTTATATCAAATAAATCTAATGGAAAAATTAATTTAATAAATATAAGCCTTGTATTAATATTATTATTAATAATTATTATAGGTTATTACATTGTAATCTGTTTATAATACTATTTTAACATTTTAGTTATATTTTGTATAATATTATTCACTTGATTAATTGATATATTTTGACATGATTTTTGTTTAATAATATTAATATATAATAATGATTTTAGATGTAATGATATAGATAATTGTTTAATTAATGTTAATATGTTAATAATATTAATAATTAGTTGTTCTACATTATCTTGATTCTTTAATATATATATATTAGTAGACAATATAATATTATCAATCATCTCATCATTTAATTCTAATTGACGAGACAATCTAATTGTTTTTAATTTATTACAAATCTTTTGTTGTATAGACTTGTCCATTTTATAATATATATTATAAAACAAATTATAGTATATAGAAAAATTATTATTATCCAAAGTAAATATTACTATCAATGCTTTAATAAAATTTAAATATAATTCTTTATTTATTAAATCATCTTTCAACATTAAATTTAATATATATTCTAATTGTGTACTTTGTTTCTTTGTAATAATATAATTAAATAAAGATATACTACTCTTCATTATAATGACTTGGAAAAATATTAATTGATATTTATATTTTCAATCATCCATTTCATCGTCGGTGTCACTATTATTATTAGGTTGTTCTTCTGGATTATTGCGTGTGCATTGAGATGCTAACTGTTGAACCATATCCATATTCATTGGTTCTATTTTAAGATATTCACCAAGAGATGTGAAATAATTGCGAATATCATTATTTGCTCGTGGATCATCACTTAGTTTTCCTATTTTTCCCATTACTGCGCTAATTTGCATCTTATATTTTTCAACATTATTAATAACTTCATCAGGAGCTGGAATATTTGCTATCTTATATTTAGATATTAAAACTGAATAACAATTAAATATTTTCTCCGGAACAGTTTGTTTTAAAGCTAATAGTTTTTTTTTAAGTTCACCTGAACGTTCTTTTCGAGAGTCCATCATACTATTTCGTAATTTTTTATGTAATTCATTTGATTTAATTTCTTTATCATTAACTATATCATTAATAATATGCACATGAATATCATCATTGATAGTTTCTAATTTTATATTATAACCTTGTTGTAAATATTTAGCAGCAACTAAAGTGTCATGTGGTTTTTTTTTAATATCAGATTTCAATCTAGTTATAGCATTTTTTGATAAAAATAACTCTTTGTGTGTAATATGTATATTATTCATTATTAATAATCTAGTAATTATATATTTAAAATGAATTACTTTTTTTAATCAATATAAACATAAATTATTATTATTATATAATAAATGGTTCAAGATAACATATTATATGATATATTAAATATTAAATCAGATGCGAGTGAAAGTGAAATTAAGAAAGCTTATAGAAAATTATCAATGATATGGCATCCTGATAAAAATGTAGACAATAAAGAACAGGCTACAAAAAAATTCCAAGAAGTATCTGAGGCATATAGTGTATTAAGTGATCCTGAAAAAAAAGCATCATATGATAGATTTGGGTATGAGAGTTTGAAAAATCCACAAGGAGGTATGCCAGATTTCAATCCAGAAGATATATTCCAACAATTTTTCGGAGGACAAGGTGGTATGTTTGGTAGAGGTGAACAAAGACAACAAGAACATTGTGTAGTGGACAAAGAAGTATCTTTAGAAGAGTTATTTTGTGAAAAAACAATTACGATTGCATATAAACAAAAAATTTCATGTAAAAAATGTAATGGAAATGGAACTAAAGATGGTAAGAAATCAACATGTGGTACTTGTGATGGTTCTGGGAAACAAATTCGTATAATTAGACAGGGTATGATGGCTCAACAAATGATATCCCACTGTACTACATGTAATGGTAGTGGTGAAATTATGAACAAAATTAATATATGTGAAGATTGTAAAGGTAAAAAAGTACAAGTTAAAGAAAAAACATTTGATTTACCATTAACAAAGAAAATGTCAAATGGTAATAAAATTATTGTAGAAGGAAAAGGCAATATATTAAATACAGGTATAACCAATTTAATAATTATTCTTCATGAAAAAACTCATAATGTATTTACTAGAGATGGAAAAGATCTTCATATTAATATGAAATTAAGAATATTTCAAACATTATTTGGTTTTACAAAAAGTTTTAATCATTTAGATGGGAGAATACTAGCATTGCAATACAATGGTATTAAAAAAATGGACCCAACGTTCAAAATTAAAAATGAAGGAATGAATGGTGACCTATATGTTCATATTACAACAAGTATTCCAAATTTAGATAAATTAGATAATAATGAAAAAGTAACTTTGAAAAATATTTTAATAAAATTAAATCAAACTGAAAATAGTAAAGAGCAAAATTTAATTAAACGTGTTAACCCAGAAGTTATATTAATTCCTAGTATGAATATTTCAGAAGTTGATACAAGCAAGGGAAGTAAACCAGAAGAAACATCGCATCATGAATCACACGGAATGCCAGGATTTCAAATGCCTGGATTCGAAATGCCGGGTGGACAAGGAGGTGCACAATGTGCACAACAATAATCATTTTAATATGAACTAAATATATAAATGATTCCAAATGTGTAAATAAAAAAACTATTAATTTTTATAGTTTTTTTATTGTGACTAAATTTATTAATAAAGAGAAACCTGTGGTTTTTGTCCCTGGCGAACTGGTTCAGATTTTTGTGTATTTTGCAAAAATGGATTATTTTTAATTGATTGGGTGACATTAGATGCTGCTTCTTTCTTTAGAGCCTCTCGTTTGTTTTCCCTTAAAACAAGTTGTTGTTTAATTATTTTACCTTTTGGTGTAAATTCACCACCTTCAAATTTCATCTGGTTTATTAAACACTGGTCGGTATCAGCCATAGTGACACCACGAATGCCATCATTTTGTATATTACATTGTCCATCTTTTAGGGGTTTTTGTTCATAAACCGTACCACCACCGATTGATGCCTTTAAAGCAATATATTTAGCCTTGTATTTGAGATATTTGTTCTTCATATTTTGAGATACTACTACATCTATATCCGCGTCCTCGTCCCCAGTAATATCTACTATAGTCTTGCCATTTCTCTCAAAACTAATTGGCTTTTTTGGTGTATATGTTTTATCATTGAGCCGACTCGTTCCAACCGTAGGGTCGTTACATCGTTCTTTTAATGCTGCTTTTTCATTTTCGATGCACTTTGTTTTAAACGCATTTGTAGTTAGAGTCTTGGCGCCTTTTAGTTGCCACTCACATTTATTAGCATTATCAGATCCAACGGGTTTCTTTATATACATTCTATTACGTTCTATCTCAGGTTTAGTACAATCCATTATATATATTATATTAGAAATAAATATTTAATAATTAAATAATCTATATATTTAATTATTAAATAATCTATATATTTAATTATTATATAATCTATATATTTAATTAAATTATTTTTTTTCCCAATTAATAGGTTTCAATACCCATTTATCATTATCAAATATTTGTGTTAATCCTCCTTTTGGATAAGTACTTGTAATATCAATTTTAGATGGATTAGAATTAACTATTTTTAAAATAATATTACATACAACTTGATGAGATACTATAATAATATTATATTTACTTTTAAATTCATCATTAATTAACTTGAATATAAATTTTTTAACTCGTTCTTCTACATTTTTTTCAGTTTCAGGATAAGTATATTCAGTTGGACAAATAATACTTTTATATTTATCATTAAAATTAAATGATTTACTTAAATATAATGGTAACGTTATTTGATATGATTTCTGAGGAATTATAAGTGGGTGTTGGATTTCACCAAGTGAATAATCTATATTAATATTTAAATCACATTGCTTTGCATAAGGATGAATTGTTTGCAAAGTTCTAATAAATGGTGAACTATATATTTTATTAATTTTACACATTTTTAATAATGGAATTAATTTAACTGAATTATTCAAACCATCTTCAGTTAATGGTGCAAAAAATGTTGCATCCATGGTTCTATCTTCATGTCTTAATATATATATTTTCATATTATAATATAAAGGATAATTTTTTTATAAAATAATATAACTAAAATGAATAATATTTATTATATGTGGGAATTCAAACCAAATGAAAATACATTAATAAATCAAGATGTAATCAATACTAATTTAAAATATATTGAAAACTATAAAATTATAACACCTACTATATTTGAACCTTTATTACAAACAAATATATTCCCAAATTTATTAGAATTATATAATTTAATTCCAAATTGGATAATAAAAGCTGATTTAGGCCGTTTATTACTTGTTTATTTTTTTGGAGGTATATATTGTGATACAGATTGTTTTATCCAAACACAGTTTAATAATATGACTGATAATATTAATCTATATTTATTTACAGAACATGTAGTCAAATATCGTTTTTTGTTAGGAAAAAGAGAATGTAAAGACAATGATAATTTAGTAAGAGTAGCAAATTTTTGTTTTGGTTCAAAAATAAAGAATCATCCTTTTTTGAAGGAGGTTATAGATGAATGTTTAAATAGATTAAAACAAATATTAGTAACCGAAGGTCAGACAAAATTAAATAATCGTGATATATTATGGGTTTGTGGACCGGATGTAATAACAACAATATATCATTCATCCAAACATAAATATAATGATATCTTATTACATAATAGTACTTTTTTATATCATTCAGCTAATGGTGGATGGAGAAAATAATAATACCATAATTGATTTTTTAGATAACAAGCTCTTAAAATGCAAACCAATCTATCAACTCATACTTTATAAACAGTTCCGAATACCCATCTCTTCCCATATGTTTTCAGATCAGTATTTTTTTGATCTTGTCTATAAGTTGAATATGATTCCAAAATACATATATTTTTATATATAATAATATCTCTGTCATTTTGTTTATTAAAACACATATCAATTGTATCAATATCAATATTATTAAAATATATTCTACCTAATAAACCAGGTCCAGTTGGATATATTTGGTGACAACCATAATAATTATTAAATGTATTTTGTACAATATTATTAATTGCTTTTAATAAAATTATATTATTAGGTTTGGATACAATCATTCCATTATATATTCCCCATGTATTTTTCATTAGACAGTGAGATGGTCTTTCCATTACAAAATATTCTTTATCTGAAATAGAACTAAATTTAAATCCATCTGTTGGTTTAAATTTAATATCTAAATAAATACCTCCATATCGATACAAAACACAGTATCTCCACAAGTCTGATTTATATACAAGAGGGATTAACATATCATATGCTTTCAAAATATCTGGTATAAAATTATCTTTAATAAATTGTCGACACATATCTGTATCATAAAAACAATATTTAAATTCAGGATTTTCTGCTTGGATTAATTCAGTTATTTTACACATATCGGGTGGTAAAACATTATCCCATGTTTGAAATATATTTAATGGAATGGCGTTTTTAATAATTTCATATCGTGTTTTTTCATTTAACATACTAATTGTTTTAAACTTGTTAATATGTGAAATATTATTATAATATGATAAATATTTTTGTTTTTTTGTTTTATCTTCTATTGCAAATATTTTATGATTGATATAATTTACAATATTTTTATATTTATTAATTTTTACTAATATTAAAATAACCATTAAATATATATGTTTATTAAAATCTATTAACATTAAATAATAATAATATTTAAAAAAAATAATAAACTAATTTTTTAAATTCCCAATATTATTATAATGAATCTAAATTTAAAATTTCAACATAATAAAAAAATTATAGTAAATTTAAAAACATATAAATATGTAAGAGAATATAAAAAACAATTAGTTAAAAATATAACACAATTATTAAATGATTTAGATATTAAATTTGTTATTTCTCATGGTAATTTATTAGAATATGAACGGATGACACCTATATATGAAGACGACGATGTTGATATTAGAATGAATATAGATGATAAAGATAAATGGATATTATTTTGTGCTGACGAAAAAAATAAAATAAATATAAAATATAATTTAAAGTTTGATGATAGATTTACCAAGATGAAACAACAGTTCATAAATGGAATTCAGGTAGAATTGTTAAATTTTGTTAATAACACTAACATAAATGTATACAATATAGACATACATCTAGATCTTGTATTTAATTATGTTGAATCAAATATATGGAAATCATATAATATTGATTTTAATAATTTAAGAAAAATTAAATATTTAGAAATAGACACATATGCTCCAAGTAAAACAGATACAGATAGAGTTCTTAGAAAAGACTATGGTAAATATTATTTAATACCAAAATATAAATTACAAAATATTAATGATATAGATGAAATTAAACCAATTAAATATAGGTCAAATATACTAATATATATTGTACTAATAATATTAATATTAATATTATTGTTAGGTGGTTATATTGCGACTACATCATATATGATGTATATATAGTAAAATACTTTTATACGAATATATTTATTTATAAATATACTTAACTATATTTTCCAATCTATTTATAATATGTTTAATAAACTAATAGATATATTAGAAAAATATAAATATCAATTTATAAGTGATAGTTTTAAACTGACTATTAAAAATTATATAAGAGGAACTTTTACAAATTTGAATAATTATGATATAAATGTTCTAAGTGTATTAACTGTCTATATAATAGAAGATATTACAATTCGATATGATTTTTATAATAATCCATTAGCACAAGACCAATGGACTCAAAATAATGCAAGAGATATTATATCAATTTGTCAAAGTCTATTACCTTTTGTTAAAGATGAAAACTATAGTAAATTGACAAGTTTAAAAATATTATTATATAAAAACGATTCACAAAATGTATCAAATGAAGTTTTACAATATAATATTAAAACTGGATTAAAAAATTATTTCCCCTATTGTAACTTTTCATTAGGATTATTAAATAAGAATGAGAATAATATGTTAGAATTATATGAAGATGGATTGCATCTTATTTACAAGTCAATTCATTATAATTTTATATCAATGTTAGAAACTATTAAAATAACAAATGGTAAATTATGTATTAATTGGATAAATACAATTCCGTTGGTTGACTACAAAAATTCTAATTTTTATAAAAATAGTATAATTGAAATAAATAATATAATTGATAATACGACAGAATCAACAATTTTTGATACACTAAATAATAATAAATATTTATGGTTAGGAGATTATTATAATGTTATTACAAATGGTTATTATATATCAATTAAAAATATTAAATGGGTTATATTTTGTCGAAAAATAACATCTAGTACTAAATATTATTATTCAATTCAATATTTGAATAATATATTTGATATAGATAATATGTTTAATCATATGGATTACAATAGTATGGACGACCATGATAAACATAAATTTAAATCATCATTAACTGCTTTACAAAAAAACATGAAAAATAATATTGCAACTTTTAAAGATATTTATTTTGAATTGGATTTATTTAAAAATTTGTTTATCTTCATGGTAAATAATTTTAGTGACAAAAAAAAATTATTAACGGATTATCCAATATTTAAAAAATTTATAATTAATATATCAATTACTGAAGAGGATTTAGATGAAGACGAAGAGTCGTGGGATAATATGACAGATACGGCTATTCACGAGGCTTTATTAATAGACCCAAGTTATTTATGGAAATATATTAAAGAAACATTGGTAGAATTAAAATCATCAATATATGGAAAATATTTGATTCAAAATAATACAATAAATATGAACATATTTAATTTTGAAACTAAAAACAAAGAGAGTGTAATTAATTTAAAAAATATATATAATATATCCAAATTGTTATGTCATAATAAAGATCCTGATAATTTTTTACAACATAGTGTACAATATAAAGGTTTGGATAAACAACAAATTTTAATTTTTTTTTATTATTTTTGCAGTAAAAGATTTGAATTAAATATACCACGAAATATAGAATTACAAGAAGGAGATGAATATGATGATAAAGAATATAAAACTATAATAAATAAAATTATAAATGGATGGAATGAAATTAAAATTAATCTAATTTGGGATTATCTAAGTTATAATGGATTGTTATCAGAATTCAGAATAAATGTAACGCGCCCACATATGATATTTTCCGAGTTAAAAAAATTTTTCCACGAAAATCCTAAAATATTTAAAGAAAATTATTACATGACAAATGATACATATGACAACTTGTCAATATATAGTAAAGAAGATCCGTCTAATTTAATAAAATATAGTAAATTATTAATTAAAAGTTTAAAACATTATAGTTTCTATGCGAATGATTATATTAGTATGTTAAATACTTTTAATCATTATATTAATCACAGTATTATTTATGTAACTGGGTCGACAGGAACTGGTAAATCAACTCAGCTTCCCAAACTAGTATTATATGCATTAAAAATGTATGATTATAAAAATAATGGAAAAATAATATGTACTCAGCCGCGTATAGAACCTACACAAAATAATACTAAAAGAATTGCTGCTGAAATGGGTTTAAATATAATAGATGTAAAAAACAATATCGATTATAAAACAAATAATTATTATTTACAATACAAGCATAATAAAGGTCAGCATACAAAAGAGTTATGTTCTCATTTAACTTTACGAATGGTAACTGATGGAACATTATTAGAAGAATTAATAACAAATCCTTTATTAAAACATACATTTAAGAAGAGTATAAAAAATGTAAAAGAAAAAGATGGATATGGTTATGTTAATAAATATGATGTAGTTATAATAGATGAGGCACATGAGCATAATGCTAATATGGATTTAATATTAACTTTAATGCGACAAACATGTTTATACAATAATGGTATTCGTTTAATTATAGTATCTGCTACTATGGATGATGATGAACCAATCTATCGATATTATTATAAATTAATTAATGATAATATAATGTATCCAATAAAAAGACCCTTATTAAAACATCCAATACTAGAGGAAGAATCATTTTTAATTGATGCAATTTATACAGATCGTCGTATGAATATTTCTCCTCCTGGTAAATCAACACAATACAATGTAACTGAATTTTATGATGAATTAATAGAAAAAGAATATGGTTTAGATGAAAAAATAAATTATAGTATTGCTGCAAAATCAAGTTATAAAACAATAATGGACATTTGTAATAAGAGTATATCAGGTGATATTTTATTATTTTCTATTGGAAAGCAAGAAATTATCGAGTCTGTTAATTATCTAAATAATATATTACCAAATGGTGTTATAGCTCTACCATATTATTCAGAAATGGCTGATCGTTACCGAGATATTATTTCAAATATTAATACAATGATTCATACAATTAAAAATAAACGTAATATGATTGGAGAACAATGGGGAGCAGAATATATAGTATCCAATGATGTATCACAAGGTACTTATAAAAGAGCAGTCATTATTGCGACCAATGTAGCAGAAGCATCGATTACAATTGAAAGTTTAAAATATGTTGTTGATACTGGATATTCAAAAGTGAATAGATTTGATATTATATTAGATACTTCTACTATTAATATAGAAAAAATATCAGAATCCAGTAGAATACAAAGAAAAGGACGAGTTGGTCGTGTTAGAGAAGGAATTGTTTATTTTACTTATGGTAAAAATAAAAGATTGGATGTAATGCCAAAATATGATATTACAGTATCTGATTTTCATTCTAATTATTTAAAAATGGCAAGCAAGAATGACGAATCTAATTTGTATTTATTATGGGAAAATAATTTATCTCCATATTTACCATATCAATTTATGAGAGTATCCCAAGATATAAATGATATTTTACAAACGACAGAAGCAGACAATTTTAAAAAATATAATTTATTACCTTTACTCGAGTCTCAATTTTTAATTGACAGTGCCCCGATTCCAATTGAATATTTTCATAATTTTAATGAATATTCGATAAATAAATCTGTATTACCTAAATATTTTAATAGATATCCTGATGGATATTTACAAGAACAATTAATTGATAATAATGGGTCTTTCTATATAATTCATCCATTTGAAGATAGGATTAGTAGAAATATAACAGGTGAAATAATACAATATAAATATAAATTGATAACTAAAACAAATGATAATATTCATTTAGATGATAAAGTATTTACACCTCTGTTAATTAATATGAGCATGAAAATGTTATATATGAATGTGAATAATGAAACTTTGATTGGTAAAAGGATGTATAAAAAAACAAATTATAGTGATAAAATAAATGAAATGAGACGCGCTATGAATAATATGAATGAACAAGAATCGATTATAATACTAATGAGTGCAGGATATAATATAGTTGTAGAAACATGCATGGTTATTAGTATGATAAAGGCAATTAGTATGATACAACCAACAATTAGTGCATTGGTTAAAAAAACTGGGAAAATTTTACAATTAGACAAACTCCAACAATTATTTGGATCAAATTCTGATATAACGTCATTATATATGATATGCAGTCGTCTGTCTAAAATATTACATAATTTAGAATTATTTCGGTTTATTGAATTATATAAAAATGGATGTCATTGTATTGATAAATCATCATATAGAAAACAATATGACGATCTAGTAATATTATATAGAAAAAAACTATATAATAGATTAGGAGATACAATTGAAAATAGTGCAAAATGTTATAATTTACTAAATTGGCTGCATAATAATGGTAGATTAGATAATACAACTGGATACTTGACATGGTTAAGTAAATCTAATATATTACAAACAAAAATTAAAAATGATATAATATTAAATCATAATCTTATAAAACAAGTATGTGACCAGTTTTATTTAGATTTTAATATAATTATAAAATATTTTCATATATTATTGGATAATTTTATATGTATAATAAGTTCGGACAAAGATATAGATACAACAAGTGATGAAAATGTATTTACATGGGGAAAGAGATTATCACCTTATTTATTAAAAAATTTAACAAATAATACAATCGAATATAAATTAAACTTATGTTTCTTTTTTGGTAATCCAATAATTGCTGTTAAAAACAATAATAATTATATGAATCTAAGAAATGGTGGTAATATAAATGTAAATATGATTTTTGGAAAAATGAATACATTATGCAATCAAATAGGAAGTTATATATATTTTTTCACACAATCTAATAATATGATGTATTTAATTGCATCTATTGATCCTTTTATTTTACCTAAATATTATGCAATATATTATAATCCACATCATATTACAACTACTTACAAGATAAATGATAATAATAATTCATTTCAAATAATACAATTTAATAATTCTGAATGGGAAAGATTAGTATATATTGTTAGAAATAACTGGTCTTTTATAAATTTCCCATTTAATAATATAGAAATACCGGTTATGGCAGAGTATATAAAAAATGTGATAATATGAAAAAATTGATTTTTATTTAATTTCATATATATATAATTAAATTAAACAATATGACTTTTGTCCAAGTACAATTAAGAATAGATAGTTTAGAAAATGAGACTATTGCTAAAATAAATGGTACTATAGTACGATACAAAAAGAAACAATATATTGTTACTCCCCATCAAGGTTTACCGATTAAAGGTATTAGTGTATGTATAGATGAAGATGTAATTGAATGCACTGAATATACAATATGTCAGTGGAATGATCTGATTATTATTCCTTTTGAAAATAAAATACCTTCATTTGTTTTTAAACAATTTGTTAAAAAACAAATAAATGTTTCTACTAGCTATTTCATTGATAATATGGTAGCTAAATATATATCAAATGATTTTCACCCAATTAATATGATTCCAGGTAATCCATTAAATATGTATTATATGATGAAAATAACACATCAATTAAATGAAAATGATTGTGGAAAACCTGTATATAATAACAATAAATTGATTGGTATTCTTGTGAAAAATATGGATAATATTATATATGTTTGTCCTACGATTTATTTGTTAAATAGTATAACAAAACAAGATAATAATCACATTTATACAATTGAATGTGATTTAGATAAAATTAAACAGATTAATAGATACAAGGTCACTGATAATAAAACTATTTATTATAGACGAATGGATTGTTTGATGCCTGTTAAAACATTCATTGCATTAGAAGGCGATATAAATACCGCATTCGAAATAAATATAAATCATATTATTCGTCCATACCAATGTGTATTAGATACTAACCGGTTAATTCAAAATAGTATTAAAATTAATATAAATGGTTTGAATATTGGTATTAACAGCTGTTTTATACATATGATGAAACTATGTTATAATGACATAGATTTGATCAAACGTATTTTTAAAAATATACATAGTAAAGAAAAGATAAATTTTACTTTTAATGAAAAACAATATATTTTGTCTTTCTAATTATCTTTTTGAAATAGATTAATTAAAGTTCTTTCTTTATTAGAAAGTTTTTTAGTATAGTCAGTAATACTATCACTTGAATATATATTTAATTTAATTGAATCAATTTGATTTACAATACTTGTTTTAATAATTTCTTCTATTTTTTCAAGAGTTGTATCTGATAATAAATTTAAATTAAAATAAATCCCATTATTATTATGAGTATATCTACAGTCATTTGATATAGACAATTCTTGTCTAACTAGATTGAAAATTTTCTTCATAACAACTTTATCTGTTATATTACTGATCATATTATTTATTTTTATTTTATTTTCATAGATCATTAAAATACTATATAATTATTTTTATTTACAAGCGAAATAGTATTTTTATTATTTTCTATATTATTTTAATTATGAGTAAAAAAAAAACTACCAAGATTAAAAATAGTTATCCTGAACCGGAAGATAATGATTTTCAATCAAAGCTATATCAGAAAAGAGAATTTTATTATCATACAATTCCTCAGCGAGACAAATTAGAAAATTATGAAGATATATCAAAATATCGTGATAATATATGTAAAGGTGATTTTAAATTAAGAGAACAACAAATTATTCCTACTAATTTTTTATCACCTGATACACCATACAAAGGATTATTAATAATGCATGGTACTGGGACGGGTAAAACATGTACTGCAATATCTATTGCCGAACAATTCAAAGATCAGGTAATTAAATATAATACAAAAATATATGTTTTAACATCTGGACCTAATATTAAAGAAAATTTTAAAAGCGAGTTATTATTTTGTACCGGAGAAACATATATTAAAAATAAAGAATTATTAAAACAATTATCACCAAGTAATACAGAGAGAGAGAGTAAAATAGCTATTTATAATGCATTGCAATATTATAAAATATTATCATATAAAACATTTTATAAAAAAGTTTTAGGTGAAAAGATTGCTGAGAAGAAAGTAGTTGGTAATGAAAAACTTAAAAAATCATATAAAAAAACAGATGAAGGAAACCTTCAACGTGAAATTGTTATTGATCGTATT
>Ga0315315_10003607_pt1 | contig 14210 bp, 10 predicted proteins | sample M140m3416metaG_FD_203699 | JGI IMG/M metagenome (GOLD analysis project Ga0315315, IMG submission 203699) | Ammonia-oxidizing marine archaeal communities from Monterey Bay, California, United States - M1 40m 3416 | ecosystem: Environmental > Aquatic > Marine > Intertidal zone | place: USA...
GCTAGATGTTATGGTCAAGGTGGACAAGGTGATGGTTATGATCCGGGTGATAAGTATGAAGAATATTTTATACCTACTAATTATGGATATTATGAAGTTAACGGAACTTGCGGAGGTGATTACGAAGATGTTCTTTCAAATCACAATGCTTATGATGAAACAACTAACAGTCCTGTCCCTGCATCTCACAAATTTGCAACAGTAAGTGTAGATGGAACAGTAATATTAGATGTATCAAATTATACATGGAATGATTCTACTGAAGCCTTTTGGATAAGACCTGCTCCTCACCAAAACACAGACCCAACTGATTCTGGTTATGTAGGCGCTAGTAGTAGTAACTTTATAGTAACAGTGACAAGTTATATTACAGGTAGTGCGGTAACAACAGACTATGAATTAGTAGTAGGGTATGAACAAATAGGTGCTGTAATGGAGCCTGTTCACAGGGTGCTTATAAAAAGAAATAATATAACAACAACGCAATATTCTTAATATGGCAACAACAATAGATGTAAGTTTTTTTAATTCCTTTTACATAAAAAGTAGTGATGCTAATGATAATTGGCATATTGAAGAAAGTAGAATAAAAGGAGATTTTAACGCTGTTCAAGTAGATATAGGTGTTAGAGCATATATTATAGATGAAGATTTTACTGAGGAAAGAAGAAAAAATGCTTTAATATATTCTGGTGTTTTTAACTCTAGAACAGGTATAAATAATACAAATCAATTTTCACCAGCAGAAGCAATAACAAAGTCAGTAAATTCTGCAAACGGAAGTATACAAAAACTTTTTGCAGAAGAAACAAATTTAATAATATTACAAGAAGATAAAGTTAGTAGGGCTTTAATAAACAAAGATGCTATATTTTCAGCTGAAGGCGGTGGAACAGTTACTTCTTCTAAACTTGTAATAGGTCAAATAATACCTTTTGTAGGAAAATATGGTATATCTAAAAATCCAGAAAGCTTTGCTTCATTTGGAAATAGAAAATATTTTGCAGATAAAAACAGAGGATTAATATTAAGATTATCGTCTGGTCAAGGTGGTGGCGATGGATTAACTCCAATATCAGAGTATGGTATGAGAAGTTTTTTTAGAGATAATCTAAAAGATAGTTCTAAAGTAGTAGGTATGTTTGACAACTACCACAAGAGTTTTATAGTTTCATTGCAAAAAGATAATGGAAGTTATGAAACAGTAAGTTTTAGTGATGCTATAAATGGTTGGACAAGTCGACATGATTATAAACCTTTACAAGGCTTTAGTTTGAGTAATAAATTTTATACATTTAATGGTAGTGATGTATGGAATCATTATGACAGATCAACTGTTGATTATGGTAGATATTATGGTGCTAGCGTAGTACCTTCAACCGTAACTTTTGTTGTAAATTCTAACGCTGTACAAGAAAATGTATTTTATAGTATATCTTATGAAGGAACTTCTTTATGGGAATTAAATGACATTAAAACTAATACAGACGATAGAGTATTGTCAGGAACAGAAGAGTTTTTAGATAAAGCAAACAACGTTGCTAATTCTGAAACTTCTACTGTAATAGGTTATATAGGTGCATCTGTATTTACTAAAAGAAATAATAGATACTATGCTGAATTACAGAATAGTTCACCAATAGTGTCTGGAGAAATATATGATGTAGATAACAATTTAGATGTAACAGGTATAAAAGGTAATTTTGTAAAAGCTACTTTTTCTACAACTTCTAATAATAAAAAACAAGAGTTGTTTAGTACCAATACGGTATTTAATAATGTATTAATATAAAAATAAAAATTATGGGTATAGGTTTAGCGATGGCAGGCGTCGGAGCATTAGGTAGTATTTTTAGTAGTTTTGGTTCAGGAAGACGAGCTAGAAGAGCTGAAAGTCAAGCTAATTATTATAGGGGCGAATTAAGAAAAGCTGAAGAAGACAGACAAGAAATTATTAATCCTTATAAAGGTATAACTGATTTAAGTTCTATGATTACAAATCCAGCTCGTGATATGCAAGTTGCAACTAGATCTGCTGAATTAGCGGCTGAAGAAACTGACATGTCATTAGCTACTACACTAGAGGGTTTGAGAGAATCAGGAGGTGGTGCAGGTATGGCTACTGCTTTAGCACAACAAGCTAATAAATCTAAATTACAAATATCTGGAAATATACAACAACAAGAAACAGCTATTAGTATGCAAAGAGCAAGAGGCGAACAAGCGGCTCAACAAATGAGAATGAGAGAGGCGATGAGATTACAATCAGCAGACGTAGCAGGAAGACAATTTATGTTTGGAGTAAGAGAACAAAGACAAGTTGCTAACTTAGATAGACTACAAGGTATGAGTGATAGATATGCTAACATGGCCGCGCAATATAGATCGGCACAATCAAGTGCATTAGGCAGTGCGTTTAGTTCATTAGCTGGTATGGGTATGGGAATATATGGAAAAAAGTAAACGCCGGGTCCGGCGTTAAACAGACATGGAATGTAAATAATGATATTGATATTTACAAAGGTGTTACATAATAATAAAATAAAAAAATAAAAAATGAGTTATAGAAATCCTGGAAATTTAAACATAGGAGATCCTAATGCTTTTTTAAAAGCTTTTTTAGGTGGTGTTGAAAAGTATACTAATTATTTTCAGCAACAAGCAGAGAAAGAAGAACGAAAAGAAAGAGATTTAGATATAAGATTAGCTAAATTTGAAAGCGAATTAAATTATCCTGATATAGCTAAAACTTATAATCCTCAAGTTGCTTCTCAAGTAAAAAACATTATTAATAAAAAATATGTAGACTCTGGGCTTTTTGCTAGTTCAAGTGTACAGGATCAAGCTAAAATTTTATCTGACATTGGTGTTAATATAATGGCACCTCTTGAAAATATGAATAAAGCAGTCGCACTAGATCCAACTGATGTTGATTTAAACCTATTTAATAAAACACCTGTTTTTAGATCTTTTTTAGAAAATAAACAAAATGGTTTTGAAGTTGTTACTAAAGATGATGGTTTAGCATTTAAATTTAATGATGGTAAAAAAGATCATTTTTTAACATCAAATGATGTACCTGATAAAATGCCTACTATAAGAAAAAACACTGAAATATTTAGTGATTATGATAAAAGCATAAACGATGCTGTTAGAATTGTTGATTATGCATACCAAAGAGCAGAAGATTATAGTCAAATAGAAGGCGAAATGGAAAAAGGTTTTGAAAGTGCTGCAAATAAAATTTTTGGTAACATGGATTATCAATCTAGAGCGGCTATTTTTAAAAAAATATTAAAAGATAAAACTGGAGAAGAATTTAACTATAACGACTCACCAAGTGATATCAGTGAAGAAGAGCAATTTGATTTTTTAGAAATACAAGATCTTGCTATAAAAGAACATATCGAAAACACTATACGTAATCAATCAGCTGTTAGAAATAAATTTATTTATAAAAAAGAAGAAGAAGAAGAAGTTGATGAGCTTAGTAAAGCTGATTTAGAAAGAATGGATGTTGATGAGTCTTTAAATAATGTTTTTGACATTGTAGATGGTCCAGCAAGTAGTCAACTTTCTGAATATTTAAAAATAGTTGAAGATCAAGAATATAAAATTGAAAATGGTATATTAACTATAACAGATGGTACTAAGATTGGCGAAGATGAATATGAAGATGCTGTTTATGATATGAATACAGCAGATGGAAAAATTAATTTAGTTAAAAGAGTTATTTTTAAACAAGGTTTATATACTGGTAAAAACGATAGTTATATAAACAGAAAAATAAGTAATTTATATGTTAATTTACTAAAAGAACAAAAAATAAAAGAAGATGCAGAAAAAGAGGCTTTAAGTAAAATACCAGTAGCTGAATTAGACAAACAATTAAATAATCATAAAGCAAGTCTAGATAAATTAAACAAGCTTAAAATGAACATTGATGGAACTTTTAGTGTAGAAGGTAAAAATTATACAGGAAAAGAACTAGAGACAATAAAAGAACAATTAACTAAAAAAATATTTGACATAACTTTAGTTAGAAGTCAAAACGCAAGTCAAGAATTTAATAGTAATAGATAGTATTATGAATGAATTTTACATAGTAGACGGGAAACTATTTGAGGTTTCACCAGACAGAAAACAAGATTTTCTGCTTAAATATCCACAAGCTAAATTAAAAGATGAACAAACAGATTTAGCAAAGACAAAAGGAACAGAAAAGGGTGTGACTGTTCCGGAAAATGCAACACCCAATACGGAATCAAACTTGGCAGCTGGTTTTTTGGAGTTCAAACTTCCAACTCCAGAAGAAATAAAAGTAAAAAATAAAACAGAGGAAGATTCTGAAGAATTAACTTTAGGTCAAGGTCTTTTAAATGAGTTTAAAAATGCTGGAGATAGATTAGGTTTAATAGACAATTTTTGGAAAGGTGATGATCCTTCTGTACAATTAGCTTTGACAGCTATGAACGAAGAGTTGTATGGAAGAAAAGGTATGAAAGCATTATTAGATGCTGGAAGAGATTCTTTTAATGCTAAGGAAAGATATTTACAGTTTGAAACCGTTGAAGATTTAATAAAAGATGTTAAAGAAAAACAACAAAGTAATAGGCCTGTTTTTGCTTTAGCAGATGCCATTTCAGAAAAAGATCCAGGTAAATTTGCTGTTGGTGTTCTTGGAACAGTAGCTAACGCTATAGCATCTGTTGGTTATGGTTTAGGCACAGGTTTTACAGGTTACGCATATGAATATGCTGCTGAAAACTATATAGAATACAACGAAAGATTAGCTAAAAGAAAAAACAAAAGTCTAAAACAGTTGATATCTGACAATGAAGAAGAAACTGTAATTCCTTTTTCAATAGCTGCAGGACAAGCTGGTATAGAAAACTTAGGTTTAGGTAAAATATTAGGTAAAGTATTAAAAAAAGGAAGAAACAAAATAACCAAATATGCTTTGGATATTGCGTTTGCCGGTGGTGTAGAAGCGGGCACAGAATGGTCTCAGTATGGTTTAGGAGAGTTTAATAAACTTTTAGGTGAAGGTAAAACCAAAACAGAGGCACTACAAGGCGCTTTATATAGAATGTTAACTGAAAAAGATGCATATGAGTCAATGTTACGTGGAGGTTTTGGAGGTGCTGGAATTAGAGGAGGTAGATATGCGTTAAGAGCTTCATCTTCAGTAAGATCCACAAAAGATTCAAACGAAATACAAAGAAATATAAACTCAATTGTATATAACAAGAAAGTTAGTGTAGAAACTAAAGACGAAGACGTTAGAATAAGCGCTGAAGCTAATATAGAAATAGCTAAAGCAAACATTAAAAGATTAATAGATATATCTAATGACAAAATAAAAGATTTAGATGAGAGTTCTCAGAAAAAAATATATGACATTAATGTTGAAACAGAAAGACAAGTATCTAAATTAAAAAATTTAAAAGAAAAATTAGATAATAACAAAATAAACAAAAAAGAATATTTAACTTACTTAGATAAAGTAAAAAAAGATTACAATGTAAGTGTATTAAGAATAAACGGAGTTTTAGCAAAAAATAGAGGTATAAACTCTTTAATAAACAAAAGCACTAGTTTTGGATTAAAAATGGCAGAAGCTTTAAATATAAAAGCTAAAAGCTATGAAACAAACAAAGAATTTGCTAATGCTATAGGAAAAACAGAATCAGAAGCAAGCCAAATAGGAGGTGCCTATATAAATGGTAAAATATACTTCAATAAAGATGCTGCTAGTAAAACTTTTCAAATAAATATTGGGGCACACGAAATACTCCACCCTATTTTAAACTCACAAATAGGTGATAAAAAACAACAAGCAAAAATAGTACAAGGTGTTAAAGAAAGATTAACATCTAGACAAATAAAAGAACTTGACGCTATAATGGAAAATAGAGGTTATGGTCTTGATTCAGGTAAGTATGAAACAGAATATTTAAATGTAATGTCTGATGCTCTTGCTAAAAACGAACTTTCTTTAGATAAAACAATATTAGAAAAAATAGCTGATTTTTTTAAAAGTTTATTTAAAAAATATGATATGGATATTGGTTTTGAAAACGCAGACCAAGTTTATAATTTTTTAAGTGAGTTTAATAAATCCGCTAAAGAAAATAAAGTTTCAAAAAAAGTTTTAGATGCTATAGACAAAGTAAAATTAAATAAAGAATTAGAAAGTGAATCTAGACAGTTTTCTCAAGCAGAAAAAAATTCTATAATTGATGATTTAGCTGGGCCAAATACTAAAGAAGAAGGTTATAGTATTTCTAAAAAACAATATGAAGAAGATGGTTATTTAGCTGATGCATATAACAGAATTATAGAAGGTAATTTAATGGATGCACTTATTGTTCGTGGTATACAGGGTAAAACTGTTTCTGGTAAACCTATAAGTAATTTCATTGAAGATGTTAAAAAAGAATTAACAGATTTAATAATAAAATTTAATCCTGAACAAAATGATTCATTTTCAGGTTATTTAAATGGACAATTACAAACATGGGTAAAAAGTAAAGTTCTTAAACAATATGCGCAATCTAAATCTAAAAGTTTAGACGTTGTAGCTGGAGAAGTTGGATCTGTTGCTGAACCTGGTGTAAATGAAGATTTTTCAGAGTTTGACACAAAAGAAAGTTTTGATGAAAATACTGAAAATAAAATAATACCTTCTAAAGTTTTTGGTATAGAATCTGATGTTAAAAATTCTGTTGAAAATCTATTTCCAATGTTAACACTAGATCAAATGACTTTTGGTAGTGTTCCATTGATTGCATCTCCACATATTGCTGAAAAAGCAGGTGTACCAGTTGGTAAAATAACAGATCCTAAAAAAAATCTAGGATCAGGAGAATTTAAAAAAGCACAAAAGTTTTTATATAAACATATAGATGATTTCATAAAACTTTTACCACCACTTACTTCAAATAAAGAAGTAACTGATCAAAATGCAGAAGGTAAATCAGTTCAAATAGCAACTAAATTAATTAATGATGAAAAGTTTAATTTAGATCTTTATGAACCAGCCGACAAAAGAGTTAAGGGTGCACAGGGTAACCCACAGTTTAAACTTCCTGATAATTTTTTATCTAACGAGTATAAAGAAAGAGTTTTAAAAGCTTTTGGTATGGACTCAGAAGGTGGAGCTTTAATAACAGATGTTAGAGGTGAGATTTTAGACGGTAGAAGCCCTGAATCACAAAGAGTAAAAGGTGCATTAGCTTTATTGTCTAAACTCACAACAAATACTGAGTTAAGAATACAAATGTTAAAAGCTGGCATAAACCCTAATGTTATAAATAATGTTGCTGCTGGTAAATCTGAATTCCAATTTAGTCAACAACCTGATAATGACATTGTTATTCCAGAGTTAACCAACATGATATTTAATAAGCGTGAATATTTTAAATACACTAGAAGTTTATATGAAAACCCTGAGTTTTTAGAAGAAACAAGTAAGATATATGATATTGATTTAAATAAAGAAGATGTAAAAAATATATCCTTATATAAATATGAAAACAATGTACAAAAATGGGATTATGAAAAACTTTTAAAATTAAAAAAATATCAATTTGAATTTTTAAACTCAATGCCTGATTTGTTTAAAAGAGAAAGTTCTTTGGCAAGATCAGTTGCTGGTTTTAATGGTTTTAATTCTTTATTTAATAATACACTAGATCTTTATACATCAGAAAGCAAAGTTCTTGTAGATAAAAACAATAATATAATAAGAGATGGTAGAATAGAAAAAATAACTGTTTTTGATCAAGAAATAAATAAAAATATATCTACTAAAAATTTAAAATCAAATAAAAATTTATCTAAAAATGATATTAGTTTTATAAATGATTTAAACGATCATATAAAAAACAACAATAAAAAAATAAATACATTATATACTTTAAAAAAATTACTAAACGATCCAACACTATTAGAAGATACAAAGAAAACGGCTATACTTGATTTCAAGTCATCAAAAGCAAATGAAACAAGAAACGGTGTATATAATTTAATGAATCAATATAGACTTGCTTTTGTTAAATCTGGAAAAAACAAAAATGAAATAAAAGAAAGGCTAATGTTTATTACTCAAAGCTTAGCTTTTGAAAATTCTTCTATTGATGGTTTAAATAATTTATCTTCTTTAGATTTATCTGTACTTAAAAAAGGGACTGAAAGATATTCTATACAAAACTATGACTCAAGTAGTAAAATAACTAAACAAATTTTATTTGATATAATGTCAGGTAAAGAGCCTATTGTTAGTACTAATAATTTTAAGTCAGGTGTAGTACCTACAAGTATATTAGAACAAACTCCAAAACTTAGTCAAGAACAATCAATAAAAATTATTAAAAATAAAACTGATAAAAACGAACAGTTAAGTCAAGTTAATTTTAATGATGAAGTAAAAACATTGAAATTAGAATCACAAATGGGTTTAATGTTGTCGGCAAAAGATAAAAGATATTCTTTAGATGACATAATTGATGTTGCAACTTCAAAAAATTTGGCTACTACTAGAAAAAAAATGTGGAGAATAATGGATCACTCTGCACAAGATTTAGCTGGTCTTCTTTATGGTTTTCTTGGTAAAGGAAAAAAAGGAGAAAAACAATTAGAATTTTTTACTGATAACTTAATAAAACCTTTTAGTAAAGCAGTAATGTCATTAGATATATCTAGACAATTATCTAGTAGAAAATATAAACAGTTTTTAAAAGATAATCCTAATTTCCACAAAGAAATGGAGAAAGAAACTGGAATTTCTGGTTTTAACTATGATCAAGCATTAAGAATATACCTCTATACTAAAAATGGTTCTAAAGTTCCTGGTGTTAATGATGCAACGCTACAAAAAATAAAAGGAAAAATAATAACATATCCAGGTAATAAAATGTTAAAATATGCTAGTAATTTATCTAGTATTATGAGACAAGATTCATATTGGATAGATCCAGATGTTAACTCATGGCAAACTGATACTATTAGACAAGATATACTTAGATCAATAGATCAACTTTCAAGGAAAAAATTCTTAGGACCTTTTATTGAGAATAAAAATGCTATTTTTAGTGAAAACAATATAAATAAAATAAGAGCAACTTATGGTGAGAAGTATTTAAAAGCATTACTAAATATTTTAACTAGAATGGAAACTGGAAAACTCTCAAACAAAAATGATCGTTTCATGAATGGAGCGTTAAATTGGGTGAGAGGTTCTGTTGCGTCCACAATGTTTTTAAACACTAGAACAGCATCACTACAAACATTATCTACTTTTAATTATATTAATTGGTCAGACAACAATATATATCATTTTGGCAAGGCGTTGGTAGGAAACCCTACACAATGGGCAAAAGATTTCAAATACATAATGTATTCTGATTTTTTAAAAGAAAGAAGGGGAGGTTTAAGAACTGATGTTAACGAGGCAGAGATTGCTGATGCAATTAAGAGAAATAAAGGATTTAAAGGTGTTTTAGGTTTAGTTTTACAAAAAGGTTTTGTTTTTACTAAAGCTGGTGATGCTTTTGCGATTGCCGCGGGTGGAGCTAGTTTTTACAGAAATAGAATAAATACATATACAGCAAAAGGTTTTTCAAAAGTAGAAGCAGAAAGAAAAGCTTTTATAGATTTTCAAGAGGTTACTGAAGAAACACAACAGTCTGCAAGAGCTGATAGATTATCAATGCAACAGACTAGCACCGCTGGTAAATGGATATTATCATTTCAAAACACACCAATGCAATATACTAGATTAATAGAAAAAGCCGGTTTAGATTTAATAAATGGTAGAGGTAATCCAAAAGAAAAAGTAAGTAAAATATTATATTATTCATTTTTACAAAATATGATGTTTGCTGCATTACAACAAGGTTTATTTAGTATGTTATTTCCAGGAGAAGATGAAGACGAAGAAACAAAAAGAAATGAAAGAAAAATAAGTTATATAGCAAACAACATGTTAGATACATTAGTTAGAGGTACGGGCATTAAAGGTGCTATTTTTTCAATGGTAAAAAATGCTAGTAAAAAGTTATATGACGAAAACAAAAAAGTTGAGGAAGGAAAAGGACAATTTGATGTGGCTGCAATTATAGGTGAAGTTTTTAATATTGGTCCTTCAATAGGTATTAAATATAGAGACATGTATGATGCTTTGACAGATTACAAGTATAAAAAAAAATCTTTTAAAAAAATGGGTATATCTATAGAAAATCCTGTATTAGATATGATAGGTAGCTCTGCTTCATTTTTTAATGTGCCCTTAGATAGGGTTGTTTCAAAAGCTAGAAACGTTAAAGACGCTTTAGATGTTGAAACAGAAACATGGCAAAAAATAGCATTATTATCTGGTTGGAACAGGTGGACCGTAAACTTTGAACCAGATGATAGTTATTACTCTATAAGATCAAAAGGTAAAAGAAAAACAAGAAAAATTAGACCAAACAACTCTGCATCAAGCAGATATTCAAAAAGAAAAAAATATAATTAACTATGGAATGGCAAGATATTAAACTAATGGCCTTTAATGGTGCAACACTTACACTATCTATGACAGAGATGGAAACAATATTAAAAATAATATTATTGTTAGTTTCTATAGGTTTTACAATAGCCCGATGGTATGACATACATAAAAAAAATCAATCTAATAAGTAGTTTATTGTTTTGTACAATAATATCTGCACAAGATATTAAAATAAACGATATAAAAAATTCAATTCAAACTGGTCCTTTAGTCGGCAATAGGAACGTTGGGTTTGGTTTGAAAAACATATTAGAGGAAGTGGTTCAGGATCAAGATTATAACTTAAATGATAGAAGTAAAAATGTTTTAGATGTTGAACTAATTTATTTTGATGTAAAACGTACTCAGTCAAATATTGCGTTGTATAGCAAATCATCGAGTCAAACCGAAATAATTGCTATTGCTAAATATAAAAAGAAAAAAGTAAAAGTAAAAGGCACATCAAAAGATATAACTACATCTTTAATTTTATTAAATGAACAAGGTAAGTTTACACAAAATAGTGTAAGCGTTGCGTTAAAAAAATTATCCGAAAACATTATTAAGAAATTAAAACTATGAGAAAACTATTGTTTTTATTATTACCATTATTCTGTTTATCGCAAGACTTAAAACTTGATCACAGTTACACAAACGCCGAGGATTTTGCGGTTGGTGATACTATAACAATAAAGTTTAATACAATACAGGTTACAGAAAATGTAGATCCCAACTTGTATATATTTGATTATGAGTACAATAACAAATTGCTACAAAAGATTGCTCATAGATTTAAAGTAACCGATAACTCAGCTAACACAAACGCACAAACATCGTTAACACACTGGGACGGTTATAAATATAAGGTTTTAAGCACTTATGATGAAGATAATCTTTCAGCACAATATTTACACGGTTGGTTTAATAGAACACAAGTTCAAGGAGATACTAATTCATATCCCACGGATAACGATTGGTCAGTTGAAAGAATAACGATTCAAGATGGTGTAGGTATAACATATAATAATACTTTAATTGAAGTTGATTTTAAAATTAAAGATAAGATTAATACTAACTACAGTAATTATAATAATGTAACACATCTTAACTGGATGAGAGCTGAGGATAATTCAACATCAACAAAATACGATGTTGATGCAATGCAGCAAAAAATAACATTATCGAACGTTGAAGGTGGTGATGCGGGTAGTGTTACTATAAATCTTAAAACAGAGAACGACAAACCAACACATTACAAATACGATATATTAAGTAATAATAATAGTATAGCTAGTGGTAACTTTGATGCTAATTCCCAAGCTATTGTAACCGGTTTAGAAAACGATGTTAAATACAATATTAACATTACTGTTGATAATGAATTAGCGTCGGATTGGTTAGATGATGTGGTCACTGTTACTGATGTATTTTTAGTATTTAAAGAGGCTATTGGCGCTGGTTCTAGCCCAAGTAGTTCAGCAAGTACGTTTACGCACGCTCTACAATCTTTATTAGGAGAGGTTAATAATAGTGGCAACGTAGACTTTGATGATTCCTACGTTATGCTAAGCCACATAATGGACGAAAACATTAGTGAATATTTTACCAGCTCTACTAACGGTGCTAAAGATATTTGGGGTGAAAAAACTCAATATGGGTATGCTACGGACGATTATTATTTCGGACAAAAAAAACATTTTACACCTACTGATTCTAATAAGGTTTTTGATTTTGGTCACGGACTTATTGGAGATGTAGATTTTTCACATTCTTTTGAGCCTATTGTTGAAGACGATGACGAAGGAATTCCAAGGATGCCTAGTGTGCAGGGTAAAATTGAAAATTTAGATTTAGATATTTCAACAAGTTTAGTTAACGATAAAGTGGAATTATTAGTTGAGCTCGAAAAAGATTATTTAGCGGGCATGCAATTTGTAATTCAGTTTGACGATACTATATTAGAATTTGAAGAGGTTCAATTCGATACAGGCAATCTATTAACTAATTTTGCAACAGAGCGCGATAATAAATTATATTTTGGTAGCATTAGTGTAGAGAACCAAGAAAGCATCAAGGTTGGTAAACCTTATAAAATTATATTTAATACAAAACAAACCGTAACAAATGCATCGGGTTTAATTTATTTTAAAACAACAGATGCTGTTACAAGCGATGGAACTAAAGTAATTTTAAAAATACAATAATGAAAAAACTTTTTATACTATTTTTATTTATAAGTTGTACCACGGAGGTATACAATGAAAGACCGATACAAGAAGTGCCTGAATCTTTATTCATGTCTCAAGCTGTTGGTTTAAAACTTGAAAGCTATATAGTGCAAGACAAAGTGAGAATAAATACTAAGCTACCCTCTGATGGTGATTATAGAATTAAAATATTAGATTTCACAAATACTATAATTAATCAAGAAATAATAAAAGGCAAAAAAGGAGATAACATATTAAATATATATGTTAATTCATTACCAGTTAGCTCATACACCGTGGAGCTGTATACTAAAAACAATCAATTTATAGGTCGACAAACCTTTTCAATGAAGTAATATGAAAGAATTAAAAAACCAAATAATAGCTACAGTAGGTTTAATTATAACTGCGGCTGGGGGAATATTCATAGCTAACATGGAAGCCATATTTAGCCCTGAAGATGATTCACCTCCACCAACAATGGAACAAACAATAACAATACCCCCGAGTGTTGTAAAAGATACTTTGGTTATAACTAAAACAGTTATACAAAAACCAAAGAAAGAAGAAAGAGAAATAGATTGGTAACATGAAAAAATTTATACTATGTGCGATATTTGTATCGGCTGTGGCTTCTGTTCATAGTCAAGTAATTGGAAAAACAACAACCGAAGATTACGTTGGTAGCTTTGAGTCAAGAGAATCTATATGGAGTGTGCCAGAATATAATGGTGACCCCGTATCTGTAGCCTTGCTTAACATTGGTGTTACTGAAGAAATATTAAATCAGTATCCTGAATTAGGTGATTATAGGGTTGGATTAGGTTTAACTAATATAACTGTAGCGTTCTTAGATGAAACGTTTCGTTTTGAGTTTGTAGAAACAAGAGATGAAATAAAAGACAGAATGATTAAACAATTCAAAGCAAGTGAGAAAGGTTTTACAGCTAATGTAATAAATCCTATAGGTAAAATAGTTTTAGCTAAATACTTTTGTTATATAGAGGTATACGATTTCAGTATATCAGAAGATGAAACTGTTAATTTAAAAGACGGTATTAAAAATAAATTAGTTACAAGATTAGGTCTGCAGGTTAAGCTTGTTGATTCTGAAACTGGATTATACATGACCGGGTCTGGCTTAGGTAAAGCTACAACAACAAGAGAGTTAACTTTATTAAATAATGAGAATTTAGAAGATGTTAAGTTCAACCAATCATCAATTGGTACATCGACTAAAAAAGCTTTAGAAACTGCGGTTGCTAAAGTCGTTAAACGAATGATAAGAAAAAAGATATTTGATCATTAATGAAAAAAATAATAATATTATTATTATTTTCCTCAAGTATATATTCTCAAACATTAGTACAAGCCTTTGCGGATAGATGTACCGGAGAGATTAAAAGAGTTTCAATTCAAATGGAAGGATACACAACAGTATCCTTTTATAATAGAACAAAAACTTTTAC
>Ga0315315_10003608_pt1 | contig 14206 bp, 8 predicted proteins | sample M140m3416metaG_FD_203699 | JGI IMG/M metagenome (GOLD analysis project Ga0315315, IMG submission 203699) | Ammonia-oxidizing marine archaeal communities from Monterey Bay, California, United States - M1 40m 3416 | ecosystem: Environmental > Aquatic > Marine > Intertidal zone | place: USA...
TAGGGTGTTCATCTTTATTAAAATCTATTTCAGTTTTTTTAGATTTAATTTTAAAATCAATTATTTCATCTTTAAATTTATTATTTTTCTGAGCTTGAACTGCTTTTTCTTGAGATCTTAAAGCAAATTTATCTTGATCTTCCCTTGTCACTTGAAATTTTGTAGCTACATTTTCTGCAGTAACACCCATATGATAACCATGAAAAGCATCCCACAAACCATCTTTTATCATTGTATCGATCATCTCAGTATCACCTAATTTTTTTCCATCTCTTAAATGAATAGCGTGAGGCGATAAAGACATATTTTCTTGACCACCTGCAATTACAATTTTTGAGTCTCCAGATTTAATACTTTGAAATCCAGATGCTATCGACCTTATACCTGAACCACAAACTTGATTTACTATATAAGCCGACTTTTCTTTTGGTATTCCAGATTTTATTGAAGCTTGTCTTGCTGGATTTTGACCAGCTCCACCTGTTAAAACTTGGCCCATTATAACTTCATCTACCTCATCTTTTTTAATCTTAGATTTTTTAATTGCTTCAGAAATTACAGCCGCCCCAAGCTCTTCGCTTGGTATATTTTTTAAAGATTTTCCTAAAGAACCTACCGCTGTTCTACTGGCACTAGTAATTACAATATCTTTTTTATTCATTTGTTTAATTTATATATATAAAAAATTGTTTCAATTTAAATTTTTTTGTTTACTAGGGATAAAGCTATTAAAATTGACAGAATTAAAAAAACATAGGTAGCATTAGCAGTAGAAAAGAAACTTCCAGTCGTTTTAATTGGGAAAATTTCAATAAAAAATAAAAATATAAATGGAGTTATAATTTTGTTACTATTTAAAGCTGAATTCATAAAATATTTTTTAACGAAAGTTTTATAAAACAAAATTAAGAAAACAGACAATAGTATAAGTAATCCAAATAACCCTATATTGGCAAGTATTTCTAAATAATAATTGTGAGGATGGGGTCCACAATTAATTATTTTTTTAACTTGTTGAGCTTTAAAACAGTTTTTTTTATAGGATTTAACTCCTCCTCCAAAGTACTTGTTTTCAAGCCAAGTTTGATAGCCCGTATAAAGATCTTTTTGATAAACGTTTACCAATGGAATTTTTTTATCTCCGATAGTAGCAACATATTTTTTTTTAACACGTTCTCTTTTTTCTTTATCTTCAAATTTTTTTAAATGATCGTAATTTGGATTTGAGCTAAAACTTTTTACCATATTTGGTATCTCTCTATTAAAAAATACACCGTAATGATCTTGAAATTCTTCACTTAAATTATAAGAAATAGAAAAAATGCTTGTAGTTATTACAAGAAAACCAAACAAATATGTTTTTAAATGTTTTTCAAAAATAATAATTAATAACATCATGATAGTAAAAAAAAGAAAAGGAATTCTATTACCAGCAATGGTTACAGTAAAAAATAAAATTCCAAAAAAAATTGCTAAAATAATGTTGTAGTATTTCGTTTGAAATTTTTTGAAGAAGATTGGTATAGTAAAAAAAGAAAAAATTGAAAATCTTTGCAGATAAGATCCAGCAATTAATTCGTCGTTAAAAGGCCCGGCCATTCTTCTTGACACACCTTTAAAGCCAAAAATATCAAAGCCAAAAATATATTGAAAAATTAAATCAAAACATAAAAATAAGGTGATTAACCCACAAGTAACAAAAAAGAATTTAAAATCTAATAATTTATTTTCTATTAAATACCTTAAAACGAAGTATAGAATTAAAAATCTAAGGTAAAAAATTGTTTTTAATAATACAGTAAAATCTACACTAGCAAGAGAAAAATAATCTATATAAATGTTATAGTAAAACGCGATAAGCAACAGATAGGAAAAAAATAAAATTATCAATTTATCCAGTAAAAATAATTTAATCTTAAATATTTCTTTTCCGTAAAATGATAATGAAAAAATTAAAAATAATAAGATATTTAAATTTATAATAAGATTGCCAGCAATGAAACTGATTGGTATAAAGTAGAATAAAATATTTATAATATTAATTTTTGATAAATTAAAAGACATTATACTTAATTTATATATAATTTTTTAATCTTCAATATAAATTTGATATGTTTAAATGATTTTAAAGAGTTGAGAAAAATTCTAGCGCCTGTAGCTCAACTGGATAGAGCGCTTGGCTACGGACCAGGAGGTTCTGGGTTCAAATCCTAGCAGGCGCACCATGCTTATAAATATTGTAATTATGTAAGAATGCATATATTTTGTTAAATATGAAAATGCTATTTAATTTATCACTACAGAAAAGTGTTATTGTATTCTTCGTAATAGTCTTGATAATTTTGGTTTTTTTAACTTTTATTTTATAAATAAGCTATAACTAAAAGCGTAACTCCTAAAAGCACACGATAAATAACAAAGACACCAAGACTAAAAGTTTTTATAAATTTCAAGAAATATTTTATAGTTATAAATGAAAATATAAATGAAAAAAATATTGAAGATAACATCAAAAATGAAAAATCTAAATTATTAGATATTATCAAATTTTTTAATCCAAAGATAGAAACTGCAGCTAAAGTAGGAATAGATAGCAAAAATGAAATTTTAGCAGAGTCAACTCTTCTAAAATTTAAAAATCTTGCACCTGTAATCGTTATACCCGATCTACTTACACCTGGTATTAAAGATAAAATTTGAAAAAAGCCAATAAAAATCGCAGATTTATATGTAAATTCTTTTTTTATTTCTTTTTTCAAATCAAATTTATCACTTATGTAAAGCAGAACCCCAAATATCAATGTTGTCCATGCAATTACTTTTATGTTCCTTAGTTGTTCAATTATATTAAATTTAACCAATAGAAATCCAACAATTATAACTGGAATTGATCCAATTATAATTTTTAGAAATAAAACTCTGTTTTGAAAAAAATTATAAAAGTCCTTCCTAAAAAAAACTATAACCGCAAAAAAAGATCCAATATGTAAGCTTACATCGATAGCTAACTTTTGATTTTCAAAATCAAGATAATCTGCAATTAATATTAAATGAGAAGAGGAGCTTATCGGAAGAAATTCTGTTATTCCTTGTATTAGAGATAAAATAAAAATTTCAATCATTAATTATTATTAAAAGTTATGCTTGTTTATTTAATGACATCTAAATGCATATCAGTTATGCAAAAAATATGCACTAAATTAAAGGATTTTAGATAAAAAGGTAATATATACTTACCTATATTAACTGTTAAATTTTGATTATTTCGATTAATTATAAGTCTTATGACTAAAAAAATGTTGCAATTTGTAGGTTTAGAAAAAGAGACACCACTAAAACGAGACACTAAAAAAAGGCGTCAAGATTTTAATGAAATCTATAATGAATTTATAAGCGGTAAAGCTAAAGAACAGTCTAGTAGATGTTCTCAATGTGGAATTCCATTTTGTCAAATACACTGCCCTTTAAGTAATAACATTCCTGATTGGCTAAAACTTACAGCTGAAGGTAGATTGCAAGAAGCTTATGAAGTTTCTCAAAGCACAAATAATATGCCAGAAGTGTGTGGAAGAATTTGTCCACAAGATAGATTGTGTGAAGGTAATTGTGTAATAGAGCAGTCAGGGCATGGAACTGTTACTATTGGATCAGTTGAAAAATATATTACCGACACTGCTTGGGAAAAAGGTTGGGTTAAACCATTAAAGATAAAAAGAGAATTAAAACAATCAGTTGGTATAATTGGTGCGGGTCCCGCTGGATTGGCTTGCGCTGAGGAATTAAGAAAATCAGGTTACCAAGTTACCATTTATGATAGATATGACAGACCGGGTGGACTATTAATTTACGGAATTCCTAATTTTAAGTTAGAAAAATTTGTTGTTGAAAGAAGAACAAAATTACTCAAAGACGGTGGAATTAAATTTGTTCAAAATTTTGAAGTAGGAAAAGACAAAACTCTTTATGAGCTTAGAAAAGAACATGAAGCTATTCTAATTGCTACTGGTGTTTATAAAGCTAGAGAGATAGATATTCCAGGACAGAGTTTACAAAACATATTTCCTGCTATGGAATTTTTAACTGCTTCAAATAGAAAAGGCTTAGGTGATAAAGTAGAATTATTTGATGATGGAACACTTAATGCAGAAGGAAAAAATGTAGTTGTAATTGGAGGAGGTGACACAGCTATGGATTGTGTAAGAACTTCAATAAGACAAAAAGCAAAATCTGTTAAATGTTTATATAGGCGGGACAGAGAAAACATGCCTGGTTCTGCGAGAGAAGTAGGTAATGCTATAGAAGAAGGTGTCGAATTTGTATGGCTTTCAAGTCCAAAAAATTTTATTGGAGTTAATAAGAAAGTTACAGCTGTAGAAGTAAATAAGATGAAATTAGGAACTCCAGACTCATCAGGCAGAAGAAGGCCAGAAATAGAGAGCGGTTCCGAATATAAAATTCCCGCCGATCTAGTAATAAAATCTCTAGGTTTTGATCCAGAAAATATTCCTAAATTATTCAACGCTGAAGAACTAGCTATTTCTCAATGGGGAACAATAAAGATTGATTTAAAATCCATGCAAACAAATTTAGATGGAATTTTTGCTGCTGGAGATATTGTGAGAGGAGCTTCATTAGTTGTTTGGGCTATAAGAGATGGGAGAGATGCTGCAGTTCAAATAGAAAAATATTTACGACTAAAGATTAATAAAAAGAAATCTGAAGAAGCTGCATAATATAATGAATATTTATAAAAAAAATAAAAAACTTTTAGAGAATAGTTTTAATTATAAGCAAGAAATGGAGCACGATGCTTGTGGAGTTGGTTTAATAGCGTCAACTAATGGGAAAAAAACTCGAAAAGTTGTTGACTATGGAATTCAAGCTTTAAAAGCTATTTGGCATAGGGGTGCAGTAGATGCGGATGGTAAATCTGGAGATGGAGCAGGAATTCAAATTGAAATAGCTCCAGATTTTTTTAAAGAAAAAATTTTAGCCACTGGTCATACTCCGGACGATGATAAAAGAATATGTGTAGGAATGGTATTTCTTCCCAGAACAGATTATTCCGAGCAAGAAAGATGTAGAGAGATTATAGAATCTTCTCTTTTACAAGAAGACTATTATATTTATGGCTGGAGACAGGTTCCTATTAACCCAAGTGTCTTAGGTAAAACTGCAGATCAAAATAGACCTGAAATCGCGCAAGTGATGTTTAAAAAAAATGAAAATCTTAAAACTAATGATCTTGAACGAGATCTTTTTGAAACAAGAAAAAAAATTGAAAAAGTTGCTCGAGACAGTCAGTTGAAAGATTTTTATATATGCTCTTTTAGCTCCAGGTCTATAGTTTATAAAGGAATGTTTCTTGCTGAAATGTTATCGGAGTTCTACCCAGATCTAAATGATACAAAATTAACATCTAGATTTGCAATTTTTCATCAGAGATACTCTACTAACACCTTTCCAAGCTGGGACTTAGCTCAACCTTTTAGAACATTGGCACATAATGGAGAAATAAACACGGTTAAGGGAAATATCAATTGGATGAAAATTCATGAACAAGATATGTCTAGTTCTTTATTTAAGAATGTTAAAGATTTAAAACCTGTAATAAGAAGCTCATCTGACTCAGGCGCTTTGGATAATGTTTTTGAATTACTTACACATTCAGGGAAATTAGCTCCATTGATAAAGTTAATGATGATACCTGATGCTTGGTCTAAAAGAAGTAAAACGGTTCCTAAAAATCATCAAGATTTATTTAATTTTTTAAACAGCACAATTGAACCTTGGGATGGTCCAGCTGCAATATGTGCCACTGACGCAAAATGGGTTTTAGCATCTTCAGATAGAAATGGATTGAGACCTTTAAGATTTTCGATTACGTCCGATGATATGTTTTTTGTAGGATCAGAGTCCGGTATGATAAAAATTCCTGAAGAAAAAATAATTGAAAAAGGAAAACTTGGACCCGGCCAAATTATTGCAATAGATTTAAAAAAAGGAAAACTTTATAAAGATAAGGAAATTAAAGATCTTCTAGCGAAGGATTATAAGAAATACAATAAACAGATAATTGATTTAGATAAAAAAATATTTAACGAAGATGAAAAACCAAATTTTGTAAAAGATGATTTAAGAAAAAGGCAATACTTGTCAGGTTTGAGTATTGAAGATTTAGAGTTAATTCTTCACCCAATGGCTGAGGAAGGCAAAGAAGCCTCCGGTTCAATGGGAGATGATACTCCCGTAGCAGTTCTTTCAAGTCATTTTAGACCTGTTTCACATTATTTTAGACAAAATTTTAGCCAGGTCACCAATCCTCCAATCGACTCATTGAGAGAGAATAAAGTCATGAGTTTGAGAACAAGATTTGGAAATCTTGGAAACATTTTAGACTTTGATAATTTAACGGAAGAAAATATTTATGTTCTAGATAGCCCAATACTTACAAATTCCCAATTAAAAAAATTTAAAAAATTTTTTTCTAAGAAAGTAAAAGTAATTGATTGTACTTTTGATATCAAATTATCTTTGAAAGACAGAATTGACTCCATACGTGAAGAGTCCGAAACTGCTGTAAGAGAAGGTAGCACTTGTTTAATTCTATCTGATAAAAATATTTCTAATGAAAAAGCCAGCATACCAAGCATCTTAACTGTTGGAGCGGTACATTCTCATTTAGTTAAACATGGATTAAGAGGGTATTGTTCTTTAAATATAGAATGTTCTGATGCTCTAGACACCCATTCTTTCGCAGTTCTAATTGGCGTAGGTGCAACGACTATAAATCCTTATTTAGCTATAGATAGTATTTATCAAAGATTTGAAAAAAAATTATTTGGTAAATCTAATTTTGAAAGTTGTGTAGTTAAATTTAAGAAATCAATAGACGCTGGTCTTTTAAAAATAATGTCAAAAATGGGCATTTCTGTAATAAGTTCTTATAGGGGTGGATGCAATTTTGAGGCGGTAGGATTAAGTAGAGCAATAGTTTCTGATTACTTTCCTGGCATGTCATCTAGGATTTCAGGCATAGGTATAATCGGCATTGAAAACAAGATTAAAGAACTTCATGAAAAATTTAATGCTAAAAACATTTTTTCTTTACCCATTGGAGGTCTTTATAGATATCGAGAAAGTGGAGAAGATCATCAGCACCAAGGTAAATTGATACATTTATTGCAAAGTGCTGTTGGCAGCGGCTCTTATGAGCAATATAAAAGATATTCTTCTGGAATACATAGTTTACCACCAATCAATATTAGAGATTTAATAGAATTTAAGAACAAAAAAAAACCAATAGATATTAACGAAGTCGAACCTATAGAAGAAATATTAAAACGTTTCGGAAGTGGAAGTATGTCCCACGGAGCTCTGTCGGCAGAAGCTCATGAAACTTTAGCCATGGGTATGAATAGGATAAAAGGAGCATCTTGTAGTGGAGAAGGTGGAGAAGACGCAAAGAGATTTAAAATTCTGCCTAATGGAGATAGCGCAAACTCAAGAGTTAAACAAATAGCTTCAGCTAGGTTTGGTGTTACAGTGGATTACTTAAATAATGCAAATGAGATAGAAATTAAAATGGCTCAAGGAGCTAAACCAGGGGAAGGTGGACAATTACCAGGTTTTAAAGTTACAGATGAAATAGCAAGATTAAGACACTCTACACCTGGTGTTACTTTAATTTCTCCACCTCCTCATCATGATATTTACTCCATAGAGGATTTAGCTCAATTAATTTATGATTTAAAACAAATTAATCCTGTTGCTAGGGTTGGAGTTAAATTAGTAGCTTCAACTGGAATCGGAACTATTGCTGCAGGAGTAGCCAAAGCAAAAGCAGATATTATTTTAATTTCTGGTCACTCGGGAGGAACCGGTGCTAGCCCTCAAACAAGTATAAAGTATGCTGGTATACCTTGGGAGATGGGTTTAACAGAGGCAAATCAAATTCTTACATTAAATAATTTGAGGCATAAAGTTACATTGAGAACTGACGGAGGGTTAAAGACAGGAAGAGATGTTGTAATGGCTGCAATGATGGGCGCGGAAGAATATGGAATGGGCACATCTTCTTTGGTAGCAATGGGATGTATTATGGTTAGACAGTGTCATTCTAATACTTGTCCTGTCGGAGTTTGTAGTCAAGATAGGTCCTTAAGGGAAAAATTTACAGGTACTCCTGAAAAAGTTGTTAATTTATTTAAATTTGCTGCTACAGAGGTAAGGGAAATACTCGCTTCTTTAGGATTTAAATCTGTTAACGAAATTATTGGTAGAACAGATTTATTATCTCAAGTTAATAAAGGAGCATCTAATCTTGATGATTTAGACTTAAACCCTTTGTTAGTTCAAGCTGATCCTGGTGAAAACTTAAGATATTGCAAAGAAAAAAACATTAATGAAGTTCCAGACACTATAGATGAGAAAATATGGTCAGATATTAAAAAAATTATTAATCCAAATAAAAAAAATAACTTTAATTATGAAATTGAAAATACATCTAGATCAGTGGGGACTCGATTGTCCCACTACATCTATAAAACCTATGGTAATAATAAATTACCTGATGATACTGTTAATATAAAACTTACCGGTTCAGCAGGACAATCTCTAGGAGCATTTTTAACTAAGGGAATTAAATTAATTGTAGAAGGCGATTGTAACGATTACGTAGGAAAAGGTTTATCAGGTGGAACTATTGTGGTTTATTCTTCTGCGAAAAATAAACTCGTTTCAAATCAAAATACAATTATAGGCAATACAGTTTTATATGGTGCTACTTCTGGAAAACTGTTTGCTTCAGGTCAAGCCGGTGAAAGATTTGCAGTTAGAAATTCAGGGAGTTTATCGATTATCGAAGGTTGTGGAGCACATGGATGTGAGTATATGACTGGCGGAACAGCGATAATATTGGGCGAAGTAGGAGATAATTTTGGAGCAGGAATGACAGGTGGAATGGCGTTTGTATATGACGAGAAAGATGAATTTGAGAACTTTGCTAACCCAACTTCAATTATTTGGCAACAAGTTGAAACTGATTTTTGGAAATCGTTTTTAAAAGAGAAACTAAGTGAATTTTTAAAAGAAACTAATTCAGTAATTGCTGGTAAAATATTAAATAATTTTGATAACGAGTTAAAAAGTTTCAAGCAAATATGCCCTATAGAAATGTTAGATAAACTAGACAATCCAATCAGCATTAAGTCACGAATTAAGAAAGCAAGCTAAATGAATAAAATAAATGTTTTTTGTTTTGGATTTGGTCAAGTTGCAAAATATTTCATCAAAAAAATAATATTAGAAAAAAAATTATTAGAATTAAGCATTAGCTCTCGACAAGAAACTAATTCTAAAAAATTTGATAATTTACTTTGTAACTCTTACAAATTTGATAATGAAAACATAGATAAAGAAATCCATAAAAAAATTGAAGCAGCAGACTATATATTAGTTTCAATACCACCTATTGAAGGTAAAGATATTGTAATAAAATATTTTAAAGACGTTTTAAAAAAATCTAAACCAAAGTGGATTACTTATCTATCTGCAACAAGTGTTTACGGCCATCATAACGGAGAATGGGTTAATGAAAATAGTAGAACTAAACCAACTGGATCTACTGGAATTAATAGGTTAAATGCTGAAAAAGCTTGGTTAAGTTTAGCTAAAGAACTGAATTTACCATTACAAATCTTTAGATTATCTGGAATTTATTCTAATCAAAATAATATTTTGACAAGACTTAGTTCTAGTAAAGTTCAATTAGTAAAAAAACAAAATCATTTTTTTTCTAGAGTTCATATAGAAGATATAGCCAATGTATTATTTTGTTCATTAACTAAATTTAGATCAAATGAAATTTATAATATTTCTGATGATAAACCAGCCTCTCAAGAAGAGGTTACAAAATATGGATCCAAATTGTTAAGTATTGCTGAGCCAAAAGCTGTTGAAGTGGATCAGCTAAATAGTGAGATGCTCAAAGCTTTTTATAAAGATTCAAAAAAAGTTGATAATAAAAAAATGAAAAAGTTTTTTGATTACAAATTAAAATTTCCAACTTACATTGAGGGACTAAATCAAATTCATGGTAATCTTTTTTAATTCTTTGATTATAATTTTTAATTGATTTTTATTTGATAAGCTGTGATCTCCGCCTCGAATGATAACTAACTTTTTTATTGCTTTTTTAAATATGGATAAAACAGATCTAGACGAAGACACAGGAACAATTTCATCTTTTTGACCGTGAATCATTGATACTTTTATTTTTAAATTAATATTTCTGTTTAATACCTGATTTTTTCTTCCATCTTTAATTAACTGATAAGTAATTGGATACTCGTAGTTTCCATTCTTAATTATTGTTTTTCCTTTATTTATTATTTCGGATTTAATTTTTTTAGAAAATTTATTCCACATTAATTTGCTTAAAAACTCTGGCGCAGATCCTATACCAACAAATCCTTTGATTTGGCTTTTAAAATATTTAAATTGATTTAAAGCTATCCAAGATCCCATACTAGAACCAACTAAGATAAAATTGTTTTTTTTTACAATCTTTTTGATTGCCACTTTAGTATCTTTCGTCCAAATACTAATATTCCCTTTGGTAAAAGATCCAGATGACTTACCATGACCGGAGTATTCTAGAGTTAAAAAACCTAATTTATTTCTTTTAGCAAACACATGAAGAGCTTGGGGTTTTTTTCCTTCAATATCAGACATAAAACCATGCAGAAAAACTATATAAAGTTTTTTTTGGTAATAATTGTCGATAAACCTAAGTTTTTTAGTCTTTGAAATTTTAAGGTACTTAAATTTTTTCATATAATGTTATTAATTTAATTTGTTAATATATAACAATATATATGACTTCTAAAATAAAAGTTCTGCAAGTAATTCCAAAACTGGGATATGGAGGAGCAGAAACAGGTTGTTATGATATCGCTCACTATCTAGCAGAGAAAAGCTGCTCTTCTTTTATAGCAACTTCTGGAGGACAGTTATTAAAATTTGTAAAAAAAAAAAAAGTAAAATTAATTCGTCTACCAGTTCATTCCAAAAATCCAATTTTAATTATTTTTAATGCATTTGTTTTATCTGTGCTTATATTATTTAATAACATTAACATTGTTCATGCCAGAAGTCGGTCTCCAGCCTGGGCATGCTATTTTGCCTGCTTAATAACAAGAAGGAATTTTGTTACCACTTTTCACGGTACTTATAATTTTAAAAGCAAACTGAAAAAATTTTATAATAGCGTTATGTTAAGATCAAAATTAACAATAGCTGGTTCAAATTTTATTTTTAATCATATTAACGAAAAATATACCGAGTATTTAAGTAGAAAAAAAAAATTAAGAGTTATTTTTAGAGGAATAAATTTAGATTATTATAACAAAAAAAATATTTCAATTTTAAAACAAGAAAATTTAAAAAAGGAATGGGAACTTTTGCCAGAAAAATTTATTATTCTTATGCCAGGAAGGCTTACAAATTGGAAAGGTCAGGAAAAATTTATTGAGGCATTGAATATTTTAGCTGAAGATTACAATAAATCTAATTTTCAAGCTATTGTACTTGGAGCTGATCAAGGCAGAAAAGTATATAAAAAAAAACTAATCAATTTAGTTCAGAGATATAGATTGAGTAAAAAAATAAAATTTATTGAACATTGTAGAGAAATGCCTTTGGCATATTCTCTTGCGGATGTTGTTGTGTCTGCTTCAATAGAGCCAGAGGCTTTTGGACGAGTTTCAGTAGAAGCTCAAGCCATGGGAAAACCTATAATTGCTAGCAACCTTGGCGGATCAAAAGAGACAATTTTAAAAGAGAAATCAGGTTTTTTATACAAACATGATGACCCTCGCGAACTTGCTAAAACTTTAAATGCTGTTATTGAGTTAGATCAAGAACAGCTAAATGCTATGGGAAATGAAGGCAGAAAAAACGTTTCAAAAAAATTTGATGTAGAATCAATGTGTGATTCAACTTTAAGAGAGTATAAAAAATTGTTAGATATATAGTAAATGCCTCAAATTCAATTATTAGATGGAAAAAAAATTCCTTTTTCAAAATCGATTAATGGTTTAGAGCTTTCTAAAAAAATTAGTAAATCTTTAGAAAAGATAGCTCTTATTATGGAAGTTGATGGTCAATTAAAAGATCTCAGTCATATAATTACAAAAGACTCAAAAGTAAGAATTATTACATCAAAAGATAAAGAAGGATTAGAAGTTATTAGACATGATGCTGCCCATATAATGGCCATGGCTGTTCAAGAGTTATTTCCAGGAACCCAAGTAACAATTGGCCCAGTTATTGAAAATGGGTTCTATTACGACTTTGCGAGAATAGAACCATTTACAAGCGATGATTTAAAAAAGATTGAAAAAAAAATGTCAGAAATAATTGATAGAGATGTTAAGACCAGAAGAGAAGTTTGGGAGAGAGATAAAGCTATAGCCCACTTTAAAAAGATTGGAGAAAAATATAAAGCTGAAATTATTGAGAGCATACCCAAAAATGAAGAACTTTCAGTTTATCATCACGGAGATACTTGGTATGATTTGTGCAGAGGGCCTCACTTAACATCTTCAAGTAAAATTGGAAAAGCTTTTAAACTTACAAAAGTCTCCGGCGCTTATTGGCGAGGAGACTCAAATAATGAAATGCTACAAAGAATTTATGGGACATGCTGGAGCTCAAAAAAAGAATTAGATGATTATTTACATAGGTTAGAAGAAGCAGAAAAAAGAGACCATAGAAAACTTGGCAAAGAAATGGATTTATTTCATTTTCGAGAAGAAAGCCCAGGATCAGTATTTTGGCATGAGAAAGGTTGGTCTTTGTTTCAAAGATTAGTTGAATATATGAGAATGAAGCAACGTTTGGCAGGCTACAAAGAGATAAATACCCCTGAACTTTTAGATAAAACATTATGGGAAAAATCTGGACACTGGGAAAAATTTGGAGAACACATGTTTACTTCAGAGACTCCTGATGAAAAAACGTTCGCTATAAAACCAATGAACTGTCCTGGTTGTGTTCAAGTCTTTAATCAAGGTTTAAAAAGTTACAGAGACTTACCATTAAAATTGTCGGAGTTTGGAAAAGTTCATAGATATGAACCGTCAGGAGCACTACATGGTCTATTAAGAGTAAGAGCTTTTACTCAGGATGACGCTCATATTTTTTGTACAGAAGATCAGATAACTCAAGAGTCATTAACTGTAACTAATTTAATTTTGGAAATCTACAAAGCTCTAGGATTTGAAAATGTAATATTGAAGTATTCTGATAGACCAGAAAAAAGAGTCGGTGATGATAGTATTTGGGATAAGTCTGAGGCTGCTCTTTTATCTGCAATAAAAAAGACAAAACTTGAATATACTATTAATAAAGGTGAAGGAGCTTTTTACGGCCCTAAAATAGAATTTGTTTTAAGAGATGCAATTGGCCGTGACTGGCAATGTGGAACATTACAAGTAGATTTAAATTTACCAAATAGATTAGGAGCAACGTTTGTTGATAAAGATGGAACAAAAAAAGTTCCAGTAATGTTACATAGGGCTTTATTTGGTTCTTTAGAGAGATTTATTGGAATTCTCATTGAAAACTATGCAGGAAAATTGCCTTTTTGGTTATCTCCGGCACAAGCGGTGGTATGTTCAATAGCAGAAGAAAATAATGAATATGTAAAAAAATTATTTGAAGATTTGTTTAAAGAAGGTATAAAATGCGAAGTGGACTTAAGAAATGAGAAAATAAATTACAAAGTTAGAGAACATTCTCTAGCAAAAATTCCAATCATTATTGTTTGTGGCAAGAAAGAAGTTACAGATAACACTGTGACAATTAGAAGATTGGGATCTCAAAAACAAGAAACAATTAAAAGAAACGACTTGATTAAACATATGCTCCAAGAAAATAAGCTTCCCTTAAATTAAGTGTCAAATTTTAAACCAAATTATTTTCAGAGAAGAAGTAAACCTCAAGGCCCAAAAGCTAATGAGAGAATTAGAGCTTTAGATGTCCAAGTGATTGGTAGCGATGGAGGCAACTTAGGTGCTATGCCATTAAACAAAGCAATCGAGTTAGCTAAACAAGAAGGATTAGATTTAATTGAGATATCTCCAAATGCGAACCCTCCAGTGTGCAAAATTATGGATATGGGAAAATATAAATATGATTTACA
>Ga0315315_10003610_pt1 | contig 14202 bp, 8 predicted proteins | sample M140m3416metaG_FD_203699 | JGI IMG/M metagenome (GOLD analysis project Ga0315315, IMG submission 203699) | Ammonia-oxidizing marine archaeal communities from Monterey Bay, California, United States - M1 40m 3416 | ecosystem: Environmental > Aquatic > Marine > Intertidal zone | place: USA...
GGACCGGGACCGGGACCGGGACCGGGACCGGGCTTAGTTCCGAGGCCTCGTCGGAGGCGTCGCTGTCGGAGGTGGATACCGACACCGACGCAGAGGCAGAGCAGGTTCCGCTCCTCCGGGGGAAGGAGGGGCGCAGGCCTAATCCTCGTTGCCGTCGTCATCATCAGCAGCAGCAGCAGCAGAGGAAGGCCCAGCCAGCCCAGCAGCCCCAGGCCCGGTCGCGGCGCCCTCCCAAGCCCAAGAAGGCGCGCCCGAACCCATCGCCCCCGACCCAGTCGTCCCTCCCCTCCCCGTCCAGGTCCGCGAGGAGGGCCGCGGACGGCGGAGAAGGAGGAGGCAAGCGCTCCCGCAGGGGCGGAGGCAGGGGCGGGGGCAGGCGCGCCGCCCTGTCGGAGCGGGAGGGGGCCAAGGCAGAGGCCATCGAGGCCGTGCTGGCCGAGGGGGACGTCGACCTGTGGAGGCTCAGAGAGCTGGCCCTGACGGAGGGGGGGCTGATCAGTGACTCCCTCAGGAGGAGGGCGTGGCCCAAGCTAGTGGGCATCCACAGCGAGGAGTTTGCCCTGGACTCCATCGTCCGGGCGGTGGGGACGGGGGGGCGGGGGGGGCAGGGGGAAGGAGGCGGGCGGGACGGACGGGACGACGGCGACGGCGACGGCGACGGCGACGGCGACGGCGACGGCGACGGCGGCGGCGGCGGCGCCCACGGATCCCCCTCCTCCTCCGCGTCCGCCTCCCCTGCCGCGGGCGATATCGACGTCATTGATCCCTCCAGGTTGGGCTCCTCCAAGGCGAGGAGAGGGATAGTGGCCCGCTGCCTCGACGCGGGGCAGATCGAGAGGGACATTGCCAGGTGCACCTGGCACCTCCTCACGGGAACGCAGCGCCAGAGGAGGCCCCGAGGCACGAAAACGATGGGGAGGGGAACCACCCCACCCCGCAGAGACGCGGCCGCCGATCGTCAACAGAGCGCCGCGGCCGCAGCAGCAGCAGCAGCCGGCGGTGGCGGTGGCGGCGACGACTGCGACGGAGGTGGAGGTGGCAGTGGCAGTGTCGAGGGCGGCAACACCGGCAGCGGTGGCCGGAGGCAGCGGATGGAGAGCCTCCTCAAGAAGAAGCAGAGGAGGCTGGGGAACCTTCTCAATCTAGTCCTGGTCCAGAGCTACGACTGCGCCGCGGACGACGGCGACCGCCTCAGGTACTACCAGGGCTACCACGATGTGGGGTGCATCTTCCTCAGCGCCCTGGGAGGCTCGACCATCGTGGCAGGGGCTCCGGGGAATAGCATAGGCGAGCTGGGCTCGGGTTCACGTTCGGGCAGGGCGTCCTCTTCCACTGCGACCGCTAGCCACGTTGACCAGGCTGCCCTCGCTGCATCGGCCATGGGCCTGGACGTCCCCTCGAGCGTTCTGCTCCAGGTGAGCCGGTCCCACTTCCGCGACTCCATGCGGCCCAACTTCAAGTCCCTTTCCGCCGCCCTCCGCCTCATCGTCATGCCCCTCCTGGCGGCCCTCGATCCGGAAGTGCATGACAAACTCCACGGAGTGGGAATGGAGCCCTTTTTTGCCATCAGCTGGATCATCACTTGGTTCAGCCACGACGTGCGCGATACGGACCTCGTCAAGCGGCTCTTCGACGTCTTCCTTGTCAGTCATCCCCTCATGCCCGTGTACATGAGCGTAGCCATGGTCCTGCACCCTATCAACCGGATGGAGATCCTCCAGGCCGAGTCCGAATTCTCTGCCGTCCACACCGCCCTCACCCACCTCCCCAGGAACAGCTGCTCGGTGGGGTGGAGGTACCAGGGCGGGGTCGACGGGGGATACGTCTCGGATGAGGGGGAGGATGACGACGAGACCACCCTTGGCAGCACTGTCGCAACCCAGGACCAGGGCTATTTCTTCTCCGACGACATGTCGACTATAGGTGCGAGTGATGCCTCAGTCGTAGAGCAGGATATTTCGTCCACCCGAGGGGACTGCGACGACGATAACATCAGCGTTGCGACCAGCGTCGCATCGACCTCCCTGCTGAGCTCGGTCCGTGGCTCCCCCCGAGTCCCGTTCGAGGATCTCATTGATATGTCCCTCTCCTTCATGAGGAGGATACCTCCGAGGAAGCTTGTTCCTCTGGCGAAGCGGTACTTTAGCAGAGATGTCGTCCGGCCGCTGCTCGCAGATACCTCGAGCATCGCCTTTCTCCAGCGTCCCCCCGCGTGGGCACTGGCTCCGACGGCCCCATCGGACCTCGTCCTCAAGCGCAAGGCGCTGCTGCGCAAGATGTTGGTGACCGATGGTGCCGAATTGTCCCCAGGAAAGAAGAAGAAGATTCAGACAAAGACCCCCATCACCCCGATCAAAATGGCTGCCGACAGCGATGCTTCTCCCCCCTCCAACAGTGAAACGAGCTCAGAGCTCGCTCCTAGGATGGATGAAAAGGCTGGCTACATCAAGCTCAAGGCCCAGGATGGAAAGAAGGTGAGAAATGTGCAAGCTGTCATTGCTTCCGGTATGGGACCTGACGGCAATGAGGAAGTCCGTCTGAGGAAGAGGCGAAGGAGACGCATAATTCGCATCTCTGTCACGGTGGCAGTAATATCCGTTGCGGTCGCGCTCGTTCACAGTGGCGCTGTATCGGTGCCGTTTCTGCGGTCTCCTCTCGGGACAGCGCGCCCTTCAAATCTCATCTCTGAGGCTATAGCCCCATCCCAGGCAAGACTTAAACAATATGCAGCATTGCTTGGCAATGGTAATGATCCTGGACGGTCGGCGGAGAGTTCAGAAAAAGCCGGCCCGACTGCTAATAAAAAGCTCAGCCCGTCACCAAAGGATAGTGGAAGTCAAAAGGTGCAAAACTCCAAGAGTGGCAGTGGCCAATGCACGGCCAAAAATACTGTCAAGGAAAGCAACAAGCCTGCGGCTGGAGGGACGGTGATTTCCAGTAGCGCACTGACAGAGCCCCAGACGGACGGCGGGGGCTCTTTACCTCAGCGCCTTCAGCATGTGTACATTATGGGGCAGAGACTCCAGCATGTATACATCAGGGGGGTACGACGATTAGTTCAAACATTGTTAGGAGGCCTTCGACGCTTGATAAAAATGGGAACTGATCATTTCATAGCTTCTAACGAGGTTCATTAATTAGGAAAGTCTTAAAAAGGAGGACGAAGTCGATTTCGCCAATGAAAATATTTCAGTGCTTTGCAATACCAATAATGCTCGTAGCTTATTTCAAGGCCACATTTATTGCACTGTGCACAATTTGGATGGCAGTACTCCCCTCGTCGATCGTTTCTGCTTTTCGGTACTTGCTCGAGTCGTTCGTCTCGACATGTTCTGAGATTAAATCTGTCTGATGACTCCCTTCTCTCAATTCACCGTCATCCGAGCAATTGAACCTTGCAACATCAGGACACTTTTCGGAAATGCCAACCTTTGCCGTTTTCTCTCTCGGACTTTCTATTGAATCCTTCCTCTGTCCAATAGTAGCTCTGTCTACGTCCTTCGCCCCACTTTCGTTTTCACTCGGCGAAACCTTCGACTCGGACGACTTCACTTCTGACGATTTGCTGAGATCGTCGCCGTCCTCTTCGTAGCATTGCATGAAAGGTGCAGCAATCCTCTCTCCTTCAAAATCATTAGCATTGGATTTGTCAACAACTTTCGTCCCCTCGTCATTGGCAGTCCTTAATTGGGATGCCCTTGATTCCAGCTCCTCGTTGCCGCCATTTTGAATGGAAAGTGTTGGGGGCTTCTTCTCAACAAAGTCTTGGTCAAATATCTCAGTCCCTTCATCACAATCCATGGTGGCGGTGACTTCTCTACATGAAACCATACCTAACTTCTCGCTGAGATTTTTCATCTGGTAATCAGTTCTGATCTCCTCGCTTTTTCTGAAATCTTCTTGTTGAATCTTTCTAGCCTCTGTCACGGTTTTAATTTCCTCCGCATCATCACGATCATTCTCGGAAGTCGAAGTTGTGAAGGAGGAAATGGAATCGCGAAGTTCCCTTAGCTCTAGAGCTATCGCAGATTTGACATCATGAATGCTTGTTCGGAACGCCTCGTCCTTTTCTTTCAATTCCTTCCGAGCGACAACAGCTGCATCTTTCAGCTGATTTGCACTCACGCTCTCTCGACGAGCAGTTTCCGCAATCATATATCTCTCCCTCGCAGATGTTTCGAGATCACTTTTCAATTGATCCACTTGAGTTTGGACAAGTTTCAAGTCCCTCCTGGTTGATTCGAGCGTCAATTCTAGAGCCTTGACACAAGCACTTTCTTCTTGACGCTTCTTTCTCTCAATCTGTTGTTCTTTATCGAGAACCATGACTTGGTTTACCTTCTCCCTCAACTGTTGGTCTAACTTCGCATTTTCCGCCATGAGTTTGTCACGGCTTGCTTCAATCTTCTCCGAATTTTTGAGCTGCCTCCGAAGAGTTTCAGAAAGCTTAGATATCGTAGCATTTAGGCCATCTGTCGAAAGCCTGGCCGCCTTTTCTCCCTGTGCTGCTGAATCCTTTGTCTGCCCGTATTGCTCCTTGTAATGAATTTTTCTTATGTAGGTCCGTCGTGTCCTTTGATTTTGAATTGCCCGCTCTTGTAATGCAAATGAAGCTGGGTGAAGAGAATCGAATAAATTGCTCCATTGCCCATAGGCTGTAGGGTCAAAATACTGCAGCATTTCTTTTAATCCTTCGATGTTGTCCATTTGGACGCTTATATAGAGAAGCGTTGAAAGTAGCCTCCTGGACTTTGTATGAGAGGAGCTGCCTGAAGCTGACTGTGCGCAAATCTTGCCGTGGACCCTATCATTATGCTTCTCTCTCTCAGCATCTTTCTCTTCTTCCTTCATTTCATCAAATCTCTTCTTGGCAAATTCGATAAGATCGCTGTGGTCTGCAAGGGTGAAAGCCATATTATCCTGCCGAGGCAATGCAGGGAGCAAATCAACTTTTAAATCGTCCATGACGAGAGAGAAGCTTTCCGAGCATGCTCTATTGTCATTGTCCGTTCGTGGCGAGAAGTGGGTCGGCCCTGCTTCGTGCGTAGAGATTGCAGAATGTCTTTCACTGGCCGCAAAGAAAAACCAGATGACCTGCAAAATTGAGGGGAAGTCACAGTCCTCCACCCCGACGTACTGCTGATCGAGGCATCCGTAGATGTTTAGTTTCCAAACAAATTAAATAAATGTCCCCGCTACACTGACTCCTCTGGGGACTTCTTTTTGCCGTGTCGAATCGACGTTCTCAGATATATCCATCGGGCTGATCTCTTCCACGCCAAGGCGTTCTTCTGGAGTACTCTCAGGACCGCAGTCCTAGGTATGAAGAGGGCGGACGAGTAGGTCAAAAAGGAGAGTGTGCTCTCGGCACCAGGATCACCGTTTTCAATTAATACTTTTCCAGTCCCAAATACGGATCCCGCAGTCAGAACGAGAACTCGATTTTTTAAGTTCTTGAAATCCGGAATCTTAGTCAATGCGCAGCCCCTCTGGAACACAAATATCCCCCTCTCAACCTCGGAACCTTCCATAGCAGCATCGATTCTTTCTCCGGCAGAAAAGTCTAAAAGCTTGCATTCCATTGCTAGGCGGCACTGTTCGTCGAGGTCTAGAAATTTCGTCGACAGATAAGGAACTAACTCGAGATATTTTTGCATTATTAAAAGGTGACTCATCTTCTGGAGCCACGGGGGAAGGGTTTCCACGACGGGGAAAATGTCCGAGAGGGAGCTAGTAGATGTGCGCGGCAATTTCAAATGCCGATGCTGCTTGTCAAGGTATATTCGGATATGCTTGGCAAAATCTTCCTTGTCGGCACGTTCTGCGTGGGATGGGTTCTCAAGGGCCAGGGAGGGGATATTATCCTCGAGTGACAGCCTTCTGTTTGATACTTTCATTGACGATTCTTTCTCTGCTTGCGCCCTCCGAATCAAGGGATTTTCAAACCCTCGAATCATTACGTTCGCTTCGTCGGTCCTACCTCGATATATCTCTTCATTCGCCTGCATTCCGGCAGCGATTCCAACCAAGCAACCAATCAGGTAGGTCCACAGAAATCCAGCAAGAAGTTGCAACACGCATCCAACCCACCACTCCAGTCGTGTTATTGGTACGATATTGCCATATCCAATGCTAGTGATGGTCTGTATAGCCCAGAAGAGGCCAAGAACATAACTATCGATAGATCCCCCTTCCCCGAACGGATCTGGTCCCCCCTCGACATAATTTTCTGCGTGCCATCCTCTAATCCAATTGGGCTCGTCTTTCAAGGGATCAAAAAATGCCACAAAGACCCAAATGCATGCGTAATAGTGGGTAAGTAGTATAACAGACATCATGTACTCGCATAGCCGCAGGCTTTGAGTGTCGTGTGAGAGTCTAAAGTAATTGATGAAATCGGAAGACTCGATAATTTGCCTGACCCGAAGGAAACGGACCAGCTTCAAAATGCCAGAGACGACGATCAGGGCCGTGCTTGTTCGCAATGTGTAAAAAATCAGAGTAAAGGGTAGAACACTCAGCAAATTAGGGATGAAAAGTCCTTTTAGATACCTCTTTTGGATAGTGCGTAGATTCCAAATGAGTGAACCGTCCTTCGTGCGATATGCTCGAAAGAATGGTCTGAGGGGGTGATTTGGGGAATTTGTTGGTGGGAGGAGGTGAGAAAGTGAATTCTCTTGAAGTGATGGGCAAAATCAATGGCTAAAGCGCAAATCATTCAGCAGGGGCTTGACTTTGTATGTTTACTTCATGAATCTATGTCCAAGGTATTTTTGAGTATCCCTTGCTGAAAACAGACCTTCAAGAAACTTACATGAATGTGTCAACGAGACATACCAAGTTGATGACAAGATTGACTACAAACCACGAACGCATCACTGGGGATTTCCCGCCAAGTTGGACGTATCTTCTTGATACACCGATTTGATAAGGAAGGGTAAAAGCAAGGATAGCGAGACAGACCAATACGGCGAGGTCCCATTTCTTGATATATTTGTTTCCGGGAAATATTACCCATCTCATCGAAGTGACGACGGCCTCTCCGGAGATTTTTGGCACAGCCATGTCTGTGGGCATTATCACAACATTAGAGACCCTACTGGTTGTCATCAACGGAGGCGATACAATGATCAAATTTGCTGCAAGGCAAGTGGTTTTTTCACTTCCTGCCCAATTCACGAAGCGCAATCAATCCATGTCACATGAGGCGTCTTCCATTTTTACATACTAAAAGAGTAAGTAAATAATGCAGATCTATTAAAGATTCGTACTTACTGTGTTTGTTACTTGTGCGCACCTTGTTATTAGTAGCAGCGGTAAGTCTTGTACGAGTACACACAATAATAATACAGTAAGGAAATTGTACAAATGCATCACCCCATGCCGCCCCCACACGCATCACATCCATACAAATTCGCGGAAACGCGGACCAGCTATGGACGACTGGGATTGCACAATACCTCGTGCATCATAGGATAGTATTGTCAGAGGGAGACAGCATGCCGCAACAATCGACTATGGGAACGTCGCGCAAAGTGCCAACCGAAATCTGTCGCGGCACTGAACAGAAGGCCGATTTCGTTCCCACGGTGAAGGGTAAGTCTGAGATGCTTGTTTCCAGGATTTTCCCTAGCTCTTGCGACACAAATACTTGCGCTTTCCAATATCCTCACTCAATCGCCAAATGGGCCATGAATCTTGCATGAACCACGGACCATTGCGTCTATTCCTTTGCAAATCACATAAGTTGCTGTACGTTTTCGACCACTTTCCGCGCGGGAAAAGCGAAGTGGTCAAGGGAAGAAGAGAAGCAGGACTACGTTTGCTGCCACCCACGACTCAGTTCAGCAGACTCTAGGCCACTGCAGTGCATGGAAAATACCCGGCGGCAGATCAAACTCTGTTGAACAGATCGGCGTTCCAAGAGTTCCAGGACAGACAGACTTTACACTTGATCATGTATTCGATGGAGGAGATTGCGGCAGCAGCGCTTTGGGATCTACAACGGAAAAGGTGTACCGAGTTATGTGCGATTCTGTTGTGGAAGGCGTGTTGGATGGAATCGATGGCAATATATTTGCGTATGGACAGACAGGTTCGGGAAAAACGTATACGATGCAAGGTCCTGGAGCGACTGGGAATGAAATCAACAAAAAAAGTACCAATCCAAGCGAGAACGCAGGTGACGTCGCTGTGATGGACAAGGCAGACGATGGCATTGTCCAGATGGCATCAAAAGCGCTATTTTCTTATATTGGTGCAAATCTCGAGCGAGAATTTCTTGTGCGGACGAGCTATATTGAGATCTACAACGAGAAAGTGTATGATCTCCTGACGTCAACGTCGTCCCCCGAAACCGTCACAGTTCGTCGGGATCCGAAAACAAGAGGAGGAGTCAATATCAGTGCAGCAGAGGTTGTGGTGACGGATCATGAATCTCTTGTTAGCGCGTTGTATCTCGGTAATCAGCGGCGAGCTGTGGGTAAAACAGATATGAACCCACAATCGTCACGCAGTCATGCCGTCTTTCGAATAACTCTCGAAAGCCGTGAGTTGCATAGTTTGGTCGGAAAGGACATCGAGCCGTCAGGAAACGAGGGCAGTGTAACAAGTGATGATAGAGCCGTCCTAGTTTCTACGCTTAATCTCGTAGATCTTGCAGGCTCGGAGAGTGTAAGGGTTTCGGGATCGTCTGGGATGCGTCAAAAAGAAGGTGGAAAGATCAATCAGAGGTGAGAATGCTGAGATCGCGTGGTCCCTCTGGTGCACACCAATTCCACATTCGTGCATTAATTATTGACCATTTTCCGTTCAAGACTCACACAATGCCCCTTCAACGCACCCATTTGTTTCGTGTTTTGTCTTCGTGTTTGTCTGCGCACATGGTCAAAGTCTGCTTGCTCTTTCGAAAGTGATCCATGCTCTTTCGCAACCTCCTTCCGAACGACCGAAGTTCATCAACTATCGTGATTCCAAATTGACTCGCATTCTGCAACCATCGTTATCTGGGGATGCGCGCATTGCACTTCTTTGCTGCGCGTCGCCATCGGTGTCATATGTGGAAGAATCTCGCTCTACGCTCAAGTTTGGTTCGAGAGCAAAACTTGTTGAGATTCACGAAAAAAAGAACGAGATTATTGATGATAGGGCAGTTATTAAGCGCCTTCAGCGCGAGTTAGCTGCGGCAAAGAAGGCTCTTTTGCAAGCTGAGCAGCGAGAACTAAAGAATGTTGCTGTAGCAGAGGCCGAATCGGCAGCTAACATGAGAAAGAAACTCTCCAAGCTGGAGGCCCTTATGCTCAACCCAAAGGACAGGGGTTTACGTGGAAATCAAAGCCGAAATGCGCTAAACGAGGCCAGCGGATCTCTCACGGCTACGCTCGACCCTGCGATATGGAGGCAAGCGCGAGAGCCACATGGCGAGAAATCCTCGCTTTATCTTTCGTACTCAGTCGTTCATGCAGGCCTTGGCCTCCAGACGCTTCAGTTTGACGAAGGACGTGCTGTCGAGTCAAAAGGAAATGAATCGTTGCCAACGACCGAATCGTCTCACTTTAATGGCGTAACATCAGAAAGCGACATTCTGAAAGAGGCATTAACAGCAAAGTCCCTGGCAAATAAAGCTCTTGCGTCAGAGCTGGAGGAGCTGAAAGCTAAAAATACCATCCTCGAACAAGAGTCGAATGCATACAAGTCAGAGCTAGATACCGCCCTCAGATTGCTTCAGGTAGAAAAGTCCAACGAGCCAGACTGCCTCTTAGCACCAAGAAGAACTTTTTGGGACCTTTTGTTTGGCAAGAAACAGAAGCTGCTGACATTCTGTACAGATTTCTGCTCTGTGGAAGAAGCTAGTAGGAATTCTGGCATTTACGGCTAGTGTTCCTCAATTTTGGGTTGGGGTCAATTTCATCCTCGAGGGAGGAAAATTTCATAAATTTCATATACTAGAGTACTAGCTATTACTAGCTATGCATAGTACTAGAGTAATATGAATACTAGCTAGTAGTATTTTTATGTTCTGTAGGACTCGTATACGACTCGTAAGAGCTGCTAGTAGATGTCACATACGAGCTCGTACGACTCCCATAAGTCCCCCCGTGCTTGCGCTTGGTGCCCTTGCGCGTGCGCGACCTGGTATTGTGCGTGGAGATTTGGGTTCTCCTCCGATCTAACGGTGCAAGCCAAAAGCTATGCATACATGGTGGATGTTACATGATGTATTTATTCTAGTAATACTGTATGTTTGCTTAAAATTGGCAACTTTAAAGTTCAAAATTGTCCCCCGCCAACAGAAAGCATACCACTGGACAGGTCATCGTCTGTAGATAAAGAAGGCACTTCGTGTGGCTGAATTCCTTTACGTCTTAAAGGGATATCGCAGGCGGAATTACCGTACTCTAGTACGTGGTCAAGAATGGGAGGGGGTTGGCAGAAGGTGACGAGTGTTTTATTACAATCTTAACCCTAACCCGCATCCTGCCACCCGGAATTTTGGTCCCGCTATTGTACTAGCTACTACGACTCGTAGCTAGTACGATTACTACTCTAGTAGTACTACTAGGGTTGGGGTCTGTCGGCGAGGCTTCCGAGACTTCGGCGAAGTTGGAGTTGGATCTTTCGCAGCCGCTCATCTTTTTTTATATTTTTAAGATCCCATTTGACTTACTCGTAAGATCCTTTCCAATCGCTCCTCATTATTTTGTTCACGTCTTCGCACAACACGACGCAATCATGGGCTGCTCCTCTTCCAAGAATGCTTTGCCGGAGAGCGTTGACTTCTTCTTCAATGGCGAGAAGATGGAACCCAAGGCGGAAAAGATGATGAGTGAGTACTTCGCCGATTCGCACGTCCTCTCCTTCATCGGCCTGTACGCGCCACCGGTGCCGCCGCTTGACAAGGAGCACCTGGGGGGCGCGATGACAAGCCTCATTACCTCCTTCCCCGACTTTACCTTCAACTTCACCAAAGTTAAACCGAAGAAGATGCCTGACGGCGGCTGGGCTGCCGACATCATCGTCATGGGCACCCACACTGGGGCCGCCTTCACGCCGATCCCCGGGAAGCTGCCCCCTGTTGAGAAGACGGGCAAGCAGGTCAAGATTGGACCGGAGACCTTTACGCTCTATTGCGACGCGGACGGCAAGATTACGAAGACCACGATACGGCCGCTGTCCGCTGGCGCTCCGGCTGGCCCGCCTGGCTTCTACACGGAGATCGGCGGACAGATCCCTTGGTCCCCCTCGCCCGAAGCTCTCTTTAGCCGGGTCACGAAGATTCCCATCAAGTCGGGGACGATGAAGGACATTGTCAAGGTCTTCACAACGGATGCGGAGTTCAAGAAGACGGTTGATAGTTTTGACGGATTCGTCGGCGTCGAATGCTTCCAGGTCGACGATACGACCATTATGGCTCACTCTCGCTGGGAATCCCAGGAGGCGTCCGATGCCGGCGGCGCCGCGGCCCTTGGCAAAGTGCTCAAGGGGCACTTGGGCCCATTTCTTGCCGGACCACCTGATAAGCCTTGGGTCGGCCCGCAGTCCATGATTCTCGACTGTGGTACATCTGGCACTCCAGCCGCCTACCGCGTCGTCATCATGAAGCTACAGGACAACAAAGAAGGTGATATACTCCGCTTCGCGTCATCCAAGCTTCCCGAGTTCAAGGCGATCGACGGCCTCATCAACGTCACATCCTTCATGGCTGAGGACAACCAAGCCGTCGTGCTTGCTGGGTACACCTCCAAGGACAAGCTCGATGCCGCCACTCCAAAGATTGGTGCCATCATGAAGGAGATGGGTCAGTTCATGGCGGGTCCTCCTACATCCTTTTTGACCGAGGTGCGCTGGTCCACGTTTGATTGATTGGAGCCAGGACGGCATTTGGTATGGCATGCAAGTGAGTCGGCGTCACGCCGCTCTCTTACGGTAGCATTGGCGCCATGGGTCCACTAAGCATAATATATATATATTATATAAAAATATATTATATATATATTATGTTGTGTAGGCGTAAGTGTATACTGGTTCCACCGTAGATCGTTTCGAGGTGATTATTGAGGTCATATCGGGATCCTGTCGAGGCTACATGTAGGGTCACACGGTAATATTGACGTCAAATCGAGTCCCTGTAGTCTTCTTTAGTTTTCAGTGCGAGGACGCCTGCGATCAAGTCTCGATCGGTTCCAAAAATACTAAATGAATATTCTTGGTCTTACCAGGCAACGCATGCATCGCTCGTTACGGTAACGGGGTTCCTGTCGTCCAGCAAATGCCGAAGCATGGAGGACCAGCTAGACAATCGGGTTTGTCACCCGCAGGGGAAGCGGCGACGGCCGAGATTGAAGAACTCGGGGACGCACTCCTCCTGGGACCACTTACTGCAGTAGATGCCGCCAAGAAGGAACAAGCCAAAGCTGCTGCTGCAATGATGCGGAAGGGACGAAAGAAGGATGGCCGCGGGGCCAGCCAGCCAAAGAAAAGGCGCAGAGGCCCTTCTTCGTCATTCCCAAAAAGCCCAAGGAAGCCACCAAAACCCCCTCCACCGCCAGAATCTCTCATAAAGCTACTCCAGAGGGACAAATCCTTGCAAGCATATTTCCAAAGCCTCCAGGATAACTTGGTTTATGATGTATCGACGTGGAAAGCCAAGGCGGAAAAGTTCGAGAGGGAGCTGACAAGTATGAAACGGAGAGCTTCTTCTGGCGGCAATGGTGAGGAGGGTGACACTGAGGAGACGTGTAACAAAGGCGGGGTTAATGCTGGAATTAGAGGCGAAGATGGCGCAGATCTGAGCGCAGAAATTCACGATGCGATGTTTGAAGAAAATTTCTCGTCGTCGTCGTCATCATCGTCTGCTGATTCTGACTTGGACTCAATTTTTTCCGTAGAAAATATGGAGGGAGACAAAAGTGTATCAAAGCGAAGTAAGAGGAAGTCAGTTCAAAGAACGCAACCTCCTCTTCAAAATGGGTTAGGAAGAAAAGCTAGCGAAACTGCAGCGGAAAAGGAACAGTCAGAGTATAATCGAAACGCACTTTTGGCCAATTTGAAGGAGGCATACCAATGCATGGAGCAGCTTGGCGTGTCTTTGGTTGTGGAAGACGGGGATGAAAAGCGATTGGGAACGACTTGTACGATCAGAGACGTTCTGGAATCAAGTGAAAAACCAGATCTTGAAGCTGTTTCGGGGACCAATAAACAAGGGGGGGATCCGGAAAAAATATTTTATGCAAATAAGGATCCGGACAAGGAGAAGATATCTACTGTTGACGACGGGAATTTTAGCTTCACTCGTCGACCCGACGAAGCGGTGGCTGCTAATTTAATTGGCAAGCTTCGGTGCCTGGTTAGAGTATCATCATTGATCGGTGACTCTGATCTTGCCTCAAAATACAGGCCTTTCAGTTTAGATGGCGCCTACCTTCCTTGCTCTTCAGCACTGCGTCTTGAAGATGCAAGTGACGGCTTAAAATCGCACCCAGCTGCCAACGGCTTCCGTTTGGCTTGCCGGGCTTTAGCTATTATGGACACATATTGTGGGTTAAGTTCTGATTCGTGGGATGGTATCTTTGAATCGAAGACTGGTGATGACGAGATGCTGTTTAAGGCAATGAAGACGGGGCTATCAAAACGCCATCGCCTCGCAGAATCGATTATTCTGACAGCCAGCGAAGAAATTGTCAGCAGCTGGGCGGTAGGGGATCGTTCCTTACGAGATGGTAAAGATATTCTTCGATTTGAGTCTTCGAACGGAGATGAAATTGTGGAGAAGGAGAGCGCAAGCGTTCGAGAAGAAGACGAAATTGAAGCTGACGAGGGTTTGATCACTTTTGATCATAACAGCTTTAGTCGCCTTGCGTCACTTGCCGACCGTATCATTCTTGCGAAAATGGTGTCTGAACTATACCAACAAAGAGGAGAGTTTTACAAAGCCGCAAGACTTGTCATTGAATATGTTGTGTGTACTACACCCAGCGAAATAGAAGACCATCCTTGCTTCCCTCCGGTCCTCAGCATGTGTATCGTTGAGGCGCTGCTACATCAATACCATTCAGACGAGAAATCATGGTTCAGTGGATGCCTTCGCGACATTGACGGTGTCTCTGCCTCAAATACAGACGGCGACAGGAGAAATCATTCCCTGCTTGGTAGAGCTTTATCTCTCTCTTTTGGAGTTGCTGTAAAAACATGGAAGATCCGTCT
>Ga0315315_10003612_pt1 | contig 14200 bp, 12 predicted proteins | sample M140m3416metaG_FD_203699 | JGI IMG/M metagenome (GOLD analysis project Ga0315315, IMG submission 203699) | Ammonia-oxidizing marine archaeal communities from Monterey Bay, California, United States - M1 40m 3416 | ecosystem: Environmental > Aquatic > Marine > Intertidal zone | place: USA...
ATTATTATAAATTATTATAAAGATCTATAAATAATTATAAAGTTCTACATATGATTATAAAATAATTATAAATTATTGTAAAGATCTATATATGATTATAAATTATTGTAAATTATTATAAATTATTATAAATTATTATAAAGATCTATAAATAATTATAAAGTTCTACATATGATTATAAAATAATTATAAATTATTGTAAAGATCTATATATGATTATAAATTATTGTAAATTATTATAAATTATTGTAAAATATTATAAAGATCTATAAATAATTATAAAGTTCTACATATGATTATAAATTATTATAAAGATCTATATATGATTATAAAGATCTATAAATTATTGTAAATTATTATAAATTATTATAAATTATTGTAAAATATTATAAATTATTATAAATTATTATAAATTATTATAAATTATTATAAAGATCTATAAATAATTATAAAGTTCTACATATGATTATAAAATAATTATAAAATATTATAAAGATCTATATATGATTATAAAATAATTATAAAATATTATAAAGATCTACATATGATTATAAATAATTATAAAATATTATAAAGATCTACATATGATTATAAATAATTATAAAGGTGTAAAAGATATAATAAAATAATAAATAAATGCCTGTATCTCCATTAATTCAATTAGTATCAATAGGACAAGTAGATCAATATTTATCATTAACACCTCAGTTAAGTTATTTTAAATATGTATATAAAAGGCATACAAGGTTTGCATTGGATAATTTAAAATTAAATTTTGATAGTACAACAGTTCCAAGGTTAGGTAATTCTGAAAATATATGTATAAAAAAGATAGAAAGGCACGGTGATTTATTAAGTAATTTAACATTAGTTGTAAGGATACCAGAAATAAATTCACAAAAAGATTATAGATTTCGGTGGATTGATAATTATGCAACTTTATTAATAAAAAAAGCGGAATTATTTGTAGGTAGTCAAGGAGTAGCTATAAATACTTTATATGGTGAATGGATGGTAATATGGAATGAATTAACATTATCTCCAGAAAAAAAACATAAATATGATATTATAACTGAAAATGTAGCAAATTCTTTAAATCCAAGAAGATCAAATAAACAAATAAAAATAACAAAAAATAATCAGATAGAATATGAATATTATCCGAGTAATCCATCAATAAAATCAAAAAGAATAGGGATACCTTTACCATTTTATTTTTCAAAGAATCCAGCATTAGCGATACCATTGTGTGCTCTTCAAACAAGTGAAGTGATATTAAGAATAGAATTTGAAAATGTAGAGAAGTTATATCAGGTGTATAATAAAGATTTGGATAATGGTATTGGTGAAGCAAAAGGAGGATATGTAAGTCCTTTATTTCATCCAGATAACATAACGATAAACGATTTTGTAAGATCAGAGCAATTAGATTTAGATGCATATATAGAAGCACAATATGTATATTTAAATGAAACGGAAAGGAAGTTAATAACAGTAAATCGTAGGAATAATGTATTTTTGGTAGAGAATGTGTATAAGAAAGATACAACGACGAATAGTATAACAACATCAATAAGTTTAGATTTAAATACACCAATAAAGGAGATAATATGGGTATTAAGGGAACAAAATAATATGAATAATTATAATTTAAGGACAACATATAATTTCGAGAATAAAGAGATATTAAAGAGTGCAAAGATATTATGGAATCGATCGAATGAAAGAGTAGAAGAAAAGGATGGAGTATTTTTTAATAAAATTCAACCTTATATACATCACAGTAATATACCAAAAGAAGGAATATATTGTTATTCATTTGCATTAAGTCCAGAAAAATGGCAACCATCTGGATATTATAATCCAGGTGGTAAGTTTCCAATAAATACTTCAATTGTATTGGAATTAAATGATGAAGTAAAAGGAAAAATGTTTGATGTGGATATTTATGCTTTACAATATAATATATTTGAAATAATAGGTGGAATGGGTGGATTTAAATTTAGTTAAAAATGTGTTTAAAAAATAAAGATGGAAGTATTTACATTAATAATATATTTGAAATAATAGGTGGTATGGGTGGATTTAAATTTAGTTAAAAATATGTTTAAAAAATAAAGATGGAAGTATTTACATTAATAATATTTATTGTAATAATATATTTATTATATATATTAATATCAACAATATCATCATTACGAAGTGAAGTGTATGAAATGAAAACGAAATGTATAAAGAATGTTTATAAAAATAATAAAGAAAAATTAAAAGAAGATGAAGTATTGGATATAAAGAAAGATTTAACAGATAAATATAATTTCTTTACAAATATGTTTAAAAAAATGATATAAACAATTATTTTTATTATACCATAACATAATGCCTCGAAAAAAAATACAAAAAGAAGAACCTTTAAAAAAGAATATAGAAGAAATATTAGGTAATACTGAATTAAATGAAAATACAATTATAAAATTACCTTTAACTGATAGTTTTTTAAGGGATGATATTGCAACGGATATAGAACCAACGGGTTATGATAATGGTAATTTAGAGAATTTTTCAGAAATAACACAACAAGAACCAATAAAGAAGAGTTTATGTTTATGGTGTAGGTATGATGTAAATGATTTTGTATGTGGGATGCCAATACAATATGATTCATTGACAAATCATTATACATTATATGGTAATTTTTGTTCTTTTGAATGTGCATCAGCATATAATTTTTCAAAGAATACACGTAGTGATCGTGTATGGGATATAAATAATATGATAAATATGATGGCAAAATCATATGGTTATGAGATACCGATAAATCCAGCACCAAGTTATGAATTGTTAGATATATTTATGGGAACAATGGATATAAAAGAATTTAGATGTGTGCATAAAAAAACGGATAAGTTTTATGCAGTAAATATTCCACCTCATTCATATGTGCCATCTGTAGCTGAAATATTAAATACATCATATATAAATAATAATAAAAAGAATATAAAAAATGTTATAGAAAAAATGATATAAACTTATAATTTATAAAAAAGATAATGGATTTATATTTTACAAAATATCGTATATCAACAATAACAAGTAATGCAAAATTATTTATTAAAGATGTAGAAGATTTTAAAATAAATTTGATAGAATTATTTAATAATATTACGATTAATTGTGATGATTTATGTGAATCATTTGTATACACATCTAGATTTGATAATAAAGATAGTATAAATAAGATTGTTCGTGGAAATTATGCAAAAAAGAAAAGAACTGTTCAACATAAAAGAACATTTGATAATCAGATATCTTTTGTATATAAAGTTAGAGCAAATTATTATGTGAATGTTAAAGTATTTCAAAATGGAAGTTTGCATATAACTGGTAGTAGAACTATAGAAGATATTGATATACCTTTAAAAGAATTAGTAAATGAAATAAAAACAAATAAGATAAATATATTTGAAACGATCGATAATTTAGAATATGGTAATATTCAGATTTTAATGATAAATACTGATTTTAAGATATTTAAAGATATTGAACATACATCTAATTTTTCAATTAAACGTAGAACTTTACATACAATATTAATGAATGATTATAATATGATTGCAAGATTTGATCCATCAACATATCCGGGTGTGAAAATAGAATATTGGTGGAATGATAAAAACAATTTTAGAGATGCATCAGTTCATTATGATATAAGGAATGTTAAATCAAAATCAAATGTTAAAGATGGTGTTAAGAAAATAACAATTGCAGTTTTTGAAAGTGGTAGTATATTAATAACAGGTGCGATTACTATATCACAAGTAGATGAAACATATAATTTCATATGTAATATAATAGAAAAAAATAAAGATTCAATTTACTTTAACATTTAGATAGTTCTTCTGTATTATTACCTAATCTGGTATAAGAAGGATTATGTGTTTTAGCATAAAATTGTGACATATATTTAGATGATGTGGGTTCAATGTGTGGTGGTGCCCAATCTTCAGCAATATTAGCGGCATATAATCCTAAACCAGGATCAGGTGCTTTAAGTTTAATATTATTTAAAGAGTTCTTATTACAATCTAAAAAACTAAATTGTAGTGCAGAAGTCATTTTTATTATTCTATTATAAAATAAAATGTCAGATGGATTAAGCAATGATGAATTAATAGAAACAGTAAAAGAAATAAGATCAAGGACTGATAAAATTAAGAAGAATGAATACGTATATTTTAAATCACGTTATGAACATTTATATAAAATGATAACAGATAAAGATTTAGATTTTGATGAAGAATCATTTAGTAAAATGTTAAAACAAAGAGAAAAAGTGTTATCAGGTTCAAAAGATATAAAAAAAGGTTCAGAAGAAATAAGCACTGAGTTTTTTCATAAATATCATCCTAATTTATCGTAATATCATATAAAGATATATTCCATTTATCAAGACAATAATGTCTCTAAATAATATAATTAAAAGAACAAAAGAAATTAAAAGAGAAGATATATCGTGGAATAATACATTATTACAAGTTTTACGTGAAAATCATTATTGGCCTTCAATTCAAACAAAGAAATTTTACAATAGTAATAATTTAATATTGTTGCATAATACTTATAAAAGAAAGGATGTTGATTTATTCATTGATTTATATAATGAATGTCGTAGTGTAATTTTAGATTTTTCATCACCGAATGTAATATTATCAAAAGCATATAACATTCCGGAAACATTGAAATATGAAGATGTAATTGATAAAGATGATATAGAATGTAGTATTGCTTATGATTCAACATTAGTTTATGTATATTATTATAATGATCGTTGGATATTGAATACAAGTACTTGTACAAACATTGATTATTCAAAATTTAATCATCCAACAAAGAATTATGGTGAAATGCTTAATGAAGCATTACCAATAAGTAGAAATGATTTTTTATTAAGTTTAGATAAAAACAATGTATATACATTTGGTATAATACATTATGAGAATAAAAAATATGTAGATTATACAAATGAATTTGGAGAGAATTATAAAAAATTAATATTGTTAAATACAAAAGAAAAATATAGTGATAAAGATTTAGATGTAAGTTTAGGTAATGGTATATTAATACCAAAGAAAGTAAATTTAAAAGATGGTTTAAAATTGAATAATATTTATGGATTATTATTTAAAGAGAATAATAAAAGATATAAAGTAACTTCAAATAATATTATTTTTCAAGAAGAAACGGATTTTGGTTATCCAAATGTATGGCGTAATATGATATGGGTTTATCAAAAGAATATGGAAGATTTTCATATATCAGATTATATAAAAACATATAATAAAGTAATTGATTATCCATTAGATAATAATGGTGAAAAATTAGATCCTACATATTTAATACATACAACGATGATAACAATGAGAGATATATTATATAATTTATATATAACAACCACTGTATATTATAAAAATTACAATCGATTTAAAATGTCTAAAGATATTGATAATAAATTACCACCTATTTTACAATATCATTTAGCACAATTAAGAAGACAACAGGTAACAATATATGTTGAAGATACGATAAGTGATAAAGAAGTATTTTGTTATTTATGTTATAGTAATCCTATAAAAAATATAATAGCATTAATTAATTTTTTTGCTACAAATTCAGGTTATGATTTATCAACAAGATCATCATTATGTTTTACTATTTTAAATAATTTATTAATTTAAATTGTTTTTTTAAAAATACACCATCTATTTAAGAAACTAAATGTTTTTAAATTATTATCAGTATCAAGATTATCTAATATTGATTTTTGTCCTTTTTGTTGATAATTAAGATTATCAGTTGTTAAGGATGTTCTTTTTTTATTAAAAGTTTCTTCAAAGGTTTCAGTTTCAGATAATATAATTTTATATTTAGAGAGTTTAGAAATTAATATATTAAGATCAACGAGATTTTCAGAAATAAGTCTTCCAGTATTTTCAATAAACACATCAATTTTTTGATTATAAGGAGATGATTGATGAATATTATAATTTCTTTTAATAGCCCATACAACAGCTCCAGTTTGTGTATCTTTACCTACTGCTTTATCATTTGTTTTTAATATTTTTTTTACATTTATATTATCCATAAAGGTTAATATAAATTTACCATTTTCAGCAATATTTTCAGCAACATTGCGAATAAATCCATCTAACATATCTTCATTTTCAAAGAAATAATGAACAGAAAACATACAAGATACAACATCAAATGTTTTTGGAAAAAACTTAATGAAATTAAAATCAGATGAACCTTTATTGTTAAAAATATATTTTAATAATTCTTTGCTTTCATTATCATCAATTCCTTCAGAAGCTTTACCATTTCTAATTGATTTTGAACAATCACCAGCTACAAATAACATTGTAAAATATTTTGTTTTATTTTTAGAATTAAGGAATCTACTATAAGCACCTGCTTTTGCATTTGTAATATTATCTAAAGTATAATCAATACCTAATACATTTGTAAAGTTATTATCAATCCAACGATTTAGATCAGATGCTTGACCACAAGCTAATTCTAATAAAGACTTTTGTTTTGAACTATTTGATTTTACATCTACTTTATATAAATCAGCTTTAATGATATGATTATGAAATTGATTCATTTTATTTGAAATTAAATTAAAAGATGATATAGATCTTTTATAATAAACATCTAAACCTGTTAAATATTTTTTTATATTTATATTTATATCTTGTTTTCCACATATCATATCAGTTGATACTTCATTTGTTATAGAACGCCAAATATTCATAGCAACAAAATGACTATTTGCGGTTTTATTAATTTCACCTTCTCCAAAATTATAAACTTTATTCTTATCATGTCTTATACGAAGAGGTATCCATCTCTTTTGTTTTGCTAATAATTCTGTTATATTATCATATGCAAATTCAACTACTGAATGATTCAATATTTCTTGTTTATCTTTTGTAAAACACCGATTATTAATATCAGTTTCTATATATACAGATTGTAATCCATCAACTTCAAATTGTTTTAAAGTGTATGTATTTTCCGTAGATCTTTTAACATTTTTATATATATAATTTAAGCCTTGTTTTACAGATATAGGTTCCATATCAAGATTATTAAGAACTACATTTAATGAATATTCTTTATAAGTTTTACCATCTGATGATAATTTACTTATACCTTTTTCAATTACTATAAAATCAATCGTATTTTGATCAGGTGGTTTCCATTTTAAAACTTTATTCCAACTTAAATTATTTATGTTATTTAATTGAACTGATTTATTAGCATAAGATGCAAATACGGGTATCTTTATAGGTGTAAAAATCAATCCATCAATATGATAATCATATGTATCAGTATTTGATAATATTTCATTACAATTATTTAAAATATTATCAGATGTTAATTGTTGTTTTATAGTAATATCGTGACTATGTTTATGTTTTATAGATTCTAAGATTTTTTTCATATAATCATATCTTGAAATAGTTTTATTATCATCCAATAATGGATGAATATATACCTCTTTATTTTCATAATAATATATATCAAAGATTGCAAAAAGATCTTTCGTATTATTTTTTAATCGATTTTGACATAATACCAATTCACCATCTAAAAGACAATTTTTAGCTGTTGTTGTAATATTGCAGCCACGAACTTGTTTACTTGATGTTTCTATTAAATAACATTTACTTTCATTATCAATATATAATAGAAAACGTTCTCCATCTGCTTTTTCTGTTACTGCATAATTTTCAAAAATAGAAGTTACACCATATTCTTCTATAGAAGCTAAATTATGTTTTTCTAAAGTTGCTGGTTTAGGTGCAATCATAACAACATTATTTTGTAAATCTTTTTTTATAACATTTTGGGTAAAAATAGATTCTGTTAATTTTTTATATTTATTTAGGGTATCTTGTTGTTCCTCTTTTTTCAAAGGAATTATATTATTATCCAGTATAAAATGCAATTCACGTATATAATAATCTTGATCTAATTTTTCATTTGAAATAATAGAATATACATATTTAGGATTCTTTGTATTAAAAGTTATATTTTTAAAGTTTTCATTAAATTGAATTCCTTCCGTAATAACTTCACACTTATAATACAATTTTTGATTAGTTTTTTTCTTATAAATTAATTCTTTTTTCATTCTAAATTGTTTTATTATATCTTTAATATCATCATTATCATCATCTATTGTTAAATATTCAATTGTTTCTTCTTTTATTGTAGCATTATAATCATATTGATCATTTACTTCTTCGTTTTGTGTTATTATATTATATTTTGTTATAAAATCATTATGAGGAATAATATTAGTTTTTCTATAATTTTTAATTTGTAATTCATCTGTTATTTTATAAATACTATCATTTACAACAATTTCTAAAAAACTATTTGACGTTGATAATGTAAAATTATTATTGATAAGAAATGAATGAACATTATTAAAGTAATTAAGATTCTCATTTTCAATTAAAATAATATACATTTATTATATAAGTCATCTTATAATCTTAAATCATTTTTTAATAATAAATTTACTATTTTGAGTTTCACATATATTTTGTTTTCGATATTCAAATGAAATATCCAGTAAAAAAGAAAATAATTTGCATATATATATATTCCATTTATCTTGTGTTATACCATCCATTATTAATGATACACCACGTTTTGTATATTTATTAGTTATTTTTTGTGTAGCAATAAAAATAAATAATTTATTTTTAATAGTATCATTATCTTCATATAAATCTAATGATTGTTTAAAAAACTCTAAAGGTGATATATTTTTATTTTCAATTTTATTTATTTTGATTACTTGTTTATTTTCTTTAACATCTTCTTGTTCTTTAGATTCTTTAAGATCTTCTTGTTCTTTAGATTCTTTAAGATCTTTAAGATTTTCTTGTTCTTTAGATTCTTTAAGATCTTTAAATTCTTTAAGATCTTTAGATTCTTTAAGATCTTTAGATTCTTTAAGATCTTTAGGATGTTCTTGTTCTTTAGATTCTTTAAGATCTTTAAATTCTTTAAGATCTTTAGATTCTTTAAGATCTTTAGATTCTTTAAGATCTTTAAGATTTTCTTGTTCTTTAGATTCTTTAAGATCTTTAAGATGTTCTTGATCTTTAGATTCTTTAAGATCTTTAAGATGTTCTTGTTCTTTAGATTCTTTAAGATGTTCTTGATCTTTAGATTCTTTAAATTCTTTAAATTCTTTAAGATCTTTAGATTCTTTAAGATCTTTAGATTCTTTAAGATGTTCTTGTTCTTGAATATCTTGTATATCTTGTATATCTTGAATATTTTGATGATATTCAAAATCTGATATATTTTTAGATTGTTTATTAAATTGATATTTAATTGGTTCTTTTGAAATAAAATTATTAACATTAATTATAAAATCATCATCACTATTTGAACTATTTGGAGTATCACATTGTATATCTTGAAATGTAATTATCCATTTAGTATCTGAAAAAAGTCTAGTACTAAAAGATACATTATCAATATTTTGTTTAAGTAATTCCATAATTATATTAATTATATTAATTAAGTCTTATATGGTGTATCATAATCTAAATTATTATCAATTTGGTTATTAAAAATAGTATTTTTAATAGTTAGTTTTTTCTTTAATATATAAAATTTCATTGTTGAACTAACTTTATTTTTGATAATTGGTAGAACAGATGTATCTTCTTCAGATTCAACTTGTTCAATAATTTGTTCTATATTATCAATTTTAATTTCTTCATGATCATCAATATTATGAAGATTATTTTTAATAATATTATTTTTAATATTTTCATATTCATTAATATTTTGTGTTAATTTTCCACAATATATAATATAATTATATATCAAATCAATAATACTGGGTTCTAAACGTTGTAAATCAACAAAAATACCATTAATATTTTTTGAAAAGTTTGCATTATTTTTTTTAATTATATTATATATTTCTTGATATTCAAATATTGAACATTTATCTATTTCTGTTTTAATAATTTGGATTTTAGTTTTTGTATCCATTTGTATATATATTATTAAGTTTATTTTCTATATAATTATCATTTTTATATTATTAATCATCATCATAATCATTATCATATTCTTCATCATCATCAATATCTAAATCATCATCATCATCAGGTTCTACTTCATTTAAATCAATAATGGTGGATTCTTTATTTTCTATTAAATCAATCATAGTTCCATCATCTATAATTTCATTATCTAATTCATCGTCATCTACTTCATCTAAATCATCAGGACTAATAACTTCTATAATTTCATCAGTTATAGCAGTATTACTAACAATCATATCAACTAATTCTTCAGGATCATCATCTTGAATAATATTTGGATCATTAACAACCATTCCAATAACAACAATTTTAGTATCATTATAATGATATCTTTTTCTACATATTTTAACATAAATATTATCATTAATATTAAGTTCTTGAATATCATATTCATGATTTAGTCCTGCGGTTAATTTAGGTATAATAATATCAATAATAACCTTATCATTATCTTTAACTTCAGCTTTAAAACCTGCATTATTACTTGATGTAATAGTTGCTTTTAATACTGTATCTATAGATGGATTGCAAATTAAAGCGCAACAAATAGCTTTAAATTGAAAAGAACTATTAAAATGTTCTTTCATAGCAATTCCTGGAGATCTTTTTATAATATTAATTTCTTTAATATAACCATATTTTGATATTTTATTTTCATATTTTTCTTTTATTTTTTCTAGAACAGCATTATCAATAGTATCATTGGATAATTGTAATAAAGATACATTGATTAATGTATTAATTTTATATTTTTTGAATATATTAGTCATAATTTAATATTAAAGATTATTTTTTCATTTTTATATAAGGGATAATTAATAAATTTCCTTCATTATAAAATTTTTCAGCAATTTTAATACATTTATTTAATTTAGTGGAACTTGGATCTTGATTTAATATTTTATTAAGTTTAGTAGTAGGTTCTGTCATACAATTTGTTCCTCTATTTTTACCAGAAACTATTTTGAATATTAATTTTTTTGTTAAATCACCTTTTGATTTAACAATTAAACCAATATTACCATATAGATCTGTTGATTTAACATTTTGTTCAGTATATTTTCCAATAGTTTTAATATTTTGATGTATATCTTTTAATGGTGGTGGATTATTAGAATTAAATAAATCAAAATAATTATTATCAATAATGATTGAATGATCAACAAGTATATTATATAATTTAGTATATTTAGTTTTATTTTGAATTATATCGATTGCTATATCATCCCATATAGTATCATCAATATACATTAAGAATCTATATAATAATTCAAAATTTTCATATTTACTTTCAAAAATACTGATATCATAATTAATAGATTTATTTGTATTAACTTTTTGATTATCTTTTAATGCAATTTCAACAATTTCTTTATTAGGAATATCAATTATTTTTTGTATTCCATCATTATTAAATATTAATAAATAATTTGCAATTTTATTAGGAAAGATTACATTATTAATAGCAAGATCTAAATATCTTTTATCATTACATTTTACTAATAATTCTTGATATGAAACATAATCTTTAGTTTTCATCAATTCTTTTATAATATTAACATATCGATTACTTAAAAACATAGTTTCTTCACGAACATTACCATCATCTAGTTCATCGTTATCAATGGGTTTAGTATATTCTATATTATTTTGACCTAAATAAAAGTCTCTTTCGTTATTTTGTGAGGTAGTAATTTTAATAGGATTAACATTTTTAAATAATGATTGTGGAAATATATTTAATTTTTCATTAATACGATTATCAAATGCATTTTTTTCAATAATAGAGATATAATGTTTAGTATTTTTAAATTTTTCAATGGCAATATTATATGCGTGTTCATCTGGTGATATTTTAGATTTATTTTCAAAAATACCACGATATACAAAAACCGAAATATTTCTAAGATTGAGTGGAAGTTTAATATGACTACATCTACGAAAGCCTCTTCCAATAATTTGTTCGTGTCTATTAAAATGATACCAAGGATCTAAAATATGAATTTCTCTAACATTAAATATAGATAAACCTTCACTAGCTTTTTTAGTAATTAAAAGAACTTTTAATTGTTCTCCATATATATTAGTATTATTATTGATTAAACTTAATATATTACTAATATTCTTAGAACTTCCTACATTATTAATAAATTGATTATTTTCACTTGCAATTACAGCATATTTTAATTTAGATTTTTTAATAACAGAGGGGTCATCTAATAAATTAAAGTCATTAGAAGATTTTTCAACAAAACGTGAATAACCCAAATATTCTAATGCTAATGCTAGTTGTAAAATACCATATTCAATAAAAGTTGAATAAATAATAACAATACCAGTGCTTTTTTTTACATAATCCATAATTTTAGATATTTTAGGTGCATATGTATAAATATTTTTTTCATTTAAAACTTTAATATTACCAATAGGTTTGTATTTATTATTATTTTGTGAAAAACATTCAATAGGTTTGTATGTTATATTCATATATTTAATACTATTAATAATCTTTGCTTCATTTCCATATTTTTCTTGGCTTTTATTTAATGTTACATTTATAATTCCATCTGGTGTATTATCACGCATAACAGCATCTTCGTGTGATATACGCATTGGATAAACAAAAGGATTTTTGTTATTAATATATGATATATATTTATTAGATAATTTAGCTAATAGATCATCAGTCATTTTAGTAATTTTAGTTTTGCCATCATTAATTAAAAATAAATTAAGTAAATCTTTAATTTCACTAGATTCATTAAACATAGGAGTTCCAGACATTAAAATTAATCTATTATTTTTACCATTTGTTATAGCATTTTCAACTGTTTCGTATATTTTTTTAGATTGTTTATTATCTTTTTCATCATCAATTTCGTCAGGATTTCGTAAATTATGTGCTTCATCAATAATAATAGTTTTATTTTCAATAGTATTTATTTCGCAATAATTAACAAATCCAGAATATGTCATAATATTATAACGTTTTGTGATTAATTGATTTAATTGTGTGGTTGATGATATATCAATAAACTTATAAGTATTTTCGGAACATTGATTAACATTTTGTTTATGAAGATCATAGATGGTATCTTTAAAATTTTGCATTAAAGTTCTAGGTAAAATAACAATAATGGGTGGTTCTTCAAAATTATTATGTCCAATTAAGATTGATTCTGCAATTGAGACTGCAGCACAAGTTTTTCCAGTTCCAACAGTATAAAATAATAAAAGATTATTATAAGGTGTTCTTTTTGATATATATTGTCCAACAAAATATTGAAAATATGCTTTATTAAATACTTGTTTAGAATTAGGACATGCATTTAACATTGATTCATCTAGATTTTCAACAACTTCTATTGTTTTTTCTGTATGAACTGCAAATTCTTTAAGATAATTAATATCAGTATGTTTTGCTTTTTTTAATTGTGTTTTATCATCTGAAATGCTATTTTCAACAGGGGAAATGGATTTTGCTTTAGCGGGTTTTATTTTATATTTATTACATTGTTTTTGCAAATTCTTAAAAATACCAGTTTTGGCATTAACAATAATTTTATGTCCAGTTTTAGGATTAATGTTAGGATTATTAAACCATTTTAAACAATCTTCTTTATTAAATACTTTAGCCATATATTATTTTAATATATAAGTTTAATAATAAATTAAGAAAATAAATGATATAAAGAAATGTTTTTATATTTAAATGATTGCTAGATTTTTATTTAAACCACAATCATTTGTAATTAATTATAATATTTTACTATATACTTAATTTAAGATCATTTGTAATTAATTATAATATTTTACTATATACTTAATTTAAGATCATTTGTAATTAATTATAATATTTTACTATATACTTAATTTAAGATCATTTGTAATTAATTATAATATTTTACTATATACTTAATTTAAGATCATTTGTAATTAATTATAATATTTTACTATATACTTAATTTAAGATCATTTGTAATTAATTATAATATTTTACTATATACTTAATTTAAGATCATTTGTAATTAATTATAATATTTTACTATATA
>Ga0315315_10003615_pt1 | contig 14197 bp, 15 predicted proteins | sample M140m3416metaG_FD_203699 | JGI IMG/M metagenome (GOLD analysis project Ga0315315, IMG submission 203699) | Ammonia-oxidizing marine archaeal communities from Monterey Bay, California, United States - M1 40m 3416 | ecosystem: Environmental > Aquatic > Marine > Intertidal zone | place: USA...
CTACACGTTGGACTTTCCCTGCCTGTCAGGGAACCTGGACGACCGGGTACCGATGAGCGCACGGAGCTTCACCCTGCCGCCCGCTGTCGGCGAACTTGATCCTGTAGAAGATCCGCAACTACCTCTTTGCACAATCGCCAACGAGGCTCAGGGTGAGCATTACGGCCGTTGGGTGCGGGCGCCCTATCCGGGACCCGAGGCCTGCCCAGAACCGTGGAAAGCAGATCCCCAGTTCAATACGAGATTCGATATAACCATGGTAGACCCCCACCGGCCGAACTGCTGGCACCGGGATAATCTGAGTGTGGTGGGGCATAAGTGCATGGAGGTAAACTGCAAATTGATTGACCCAACGTCGCGGTGGATGTCCGATCTTCACCAGGAAAAGGAATGGTACGGTACGTGGCAGCCATACAATTGCCGGTACATCGAGTTCACGAACGAGCAGTTGAGTCGATGTCTTGTGGAACAGAAGATAAGCTCAATTCGAACTGATGGGGCGTCGATATCACAATACCTCAATGAATACCTCGACCAGAGGCTCAAGGACGTGGCTCTCTACGACCAGATTCCACACTCGCGGAATATTGTCCTCTCTACACTCCGTCTCCTGGCCAGAGCAAAGCTGCCGCTTTATAAAATTGAAGAGGCTTTCCAGAACTATCCTAACTCGACGGACTTCAATACGTGGTACTTCACATCCGGGCTATTCCTTAGCTCGGAACGGGACATCTGGACGCAGGTGGAGAGAATGGAAGAGCTGCAGAGGCTGGCAGCGAAAGTCATGGTGCCCAAGGGACACAAAATGCTTAATGCGTTTGATATGAGCGCTGCTTTCACTTACGAAACGGCAACGCAATTTGATGGAATGCACATCGTGGGGCCTCCGATGAAGATGATGATCACAAAGCTGTTCCACCATATTTGTACCGAGGACGGTACCGTGGATCCCATCTTGAAATGGGGGGAAGGGGGGTAAAGCCCACCTTCTGCCCGACCCCCGGTGTATTCTATCGAGCCGCGTACATATATATGACGCCGCCAAAAGACCGGGCAGTGGCACACCAAGCTCCCTGGCGCTTGGTACCAGGAATTTTTTAGAGAAAAAAAGAAGAAACGACCGCACTATACTAGCTATTAGGAGTATGATACAGCATCTATGCAGTGTACGAGCTCGTACTAGCTAGTACTAATAGTAGTAGTTGTACGAGCTCGTAATGCAAAAGATTCTCCCCTTACAAAACTAGTAATAGTACGTAGTACTACGATTTCTTATTAAATCAATTCCGCGGTCTACGAGCCTCGACCGAGCGAAAATGCCGCTAGGGCTGAAGGCTAAGGCCAAGATGCGCCTCAGCGAGGCCGCCGACGTGGCCGCGTTAGCCGTCGCGTCAGGCGTCCAAGGCGCCGCAGACATTGTCCGGGACGACAACAAGCGCGAGCGGATCGCCTTGCACGCACTTAGCTCCGCCGAGAAGGTCAAGGAGAAGGCGCGGGATATTCTGAAGAAGAAGGCAGAGGGGGACGAGGAATCCTCGAGCGACGGTGTTGGCGAAAGTGATGTGCCGGGGAACATCGATAGAATACCAAAAACGGAGGTAGGGAGGCGCCTAGAGGGCTGGGGATATCGGCCCCGCCGTCCCGTCGCCCTCTTCAACTCTCTCAGTGGCTGCCAGCTGCAGGTGGAGTCGTCCAACCACAAGCCGCGCTGGGCCGGTGACGTCCTTTGGGTCGAACCGTCCAAGCTTGGCCTCTCCGCGGCGAGCAACTTCGTGTCCCAGGCGAGCCCCAAAAAATATGCGAAGAAGGACAGGCGGTGGAGAGAGAATCTCTTCTTGATCATGGACGAGGACGGCGACGGGGAGGTAGACCCGGAGGAGATCGCTGCATTCTGCGAAGGTTCGGAGGAGCTCAAGGACGATCCAGTAGTCGAGGCGGCGCTGAAAAATAGAGAGGGGAAGACGTCAGCGCAGCTTTTGAAGGATCTGAGGGTGGTACGGTCAAAGCTGTTTGCGGCACTTCTGGAAGAGAGGGAAGTCCATGGCGAACTGTTCATTCAAACAGAGGAGAATAGAACTAGCAAGCACGATGTAAGATCGATCGTATATGCGTTCCTATGTCGTACTTCTGCTGCGTCATTATTGATTCGGCAGTGATGTTTTTCGTCCGTGCTCATCGCGTCCTCTTTTCTCAAATTTCCATCCATCGCTGTCCCCATTCGATCCCTCGGCAGTGGACGAGACACATGCAGCTCGTAGATGGCTGGCGGGATCCAGAAGGCATACGGGTCAGGCAAAAGCCGGGGCTCGAGGCGATGGAGAGTCTGCTGGCAAACGATTCGTCTGGTCTCGCGACCAAAGTTGGTGCTGGACTGCTGATTGGGTTGACGTCGCAGCTCGCGACTGTGGGTTTCCAGGAAGGGAAAAATTTACTAGCCTGTGGTTATGACTGGCGAACTCCCTGCACTAAGCTGGAGGAACGAGATGGACGGTTTACCGCACTTATGGACGACTTGGAAGACCTCGTCGCCGCAAATCGGGGGGAGGCGGCGGTTGTTGTGACGCATTCGCTTGGGGGCGTATGCGCCCACTACTTCTTCCACTGGGTAGCGCAGTCGGACATCGGACGAAAGCGGGGAGGACATTCATGGCTGAAGAGGCATATATATTCGTTCATCCCTATCGGAGGGCCAATGCTCGGTACGCCCTACGGTAGCCACGCTTATCTGTGCGGTGATGAAGGCCAGGGGATAGCACCGCTGCTCGTCTCCTACGCGAACCGTCACCTGCTCATCCGCTCCTGGGGTATGTTTCCGATGATTTTCCCCTCGGGGCGCCACCTTATGCTTCAGCCGGCGCGATCGCCGCACTGGATCCGACGGGAGGCCGTGTTGCGCATACACATTCTTAGCGTGAAGGTCCCCGATGACCACCCCAGCTTAGCCACGGCAATAAAAAAGGATGGCCGGAAGAGGAAGTGCTATTTGCATCTTTCGCTCCAGCCGCCCAAGACCAAATACACGCACCGGCTGAGGACTTCATCGAGAGAACTTCGAACCGACGCCGCCTATGACGAGCAATTTCAATTTGCTTGGTCAACCACGGTCGAATCCGCCGAAGGCTGTTTGCTGACCCTGTCCCTCTGCCGGTTGAGAGAGGCGGGTATTAAGAGCATCCTCTCCGGGGTGGTTGACGAACCTGTTGATACCAAGACGTTTTGCCTCGGTGGCAGCGAGTCTGTCGATCTTCCTCCTCACGAGTGGTCTGACGACCAAAGATTGATTCTCGATGGCGGGATTCAGGTATCTGTGCGGCTGCAGTTCATCCCTCACGGCAAAGTAGTAGGAACGAAGGGCTCGTCCGATTTCACTCGCGCCGCTGCCGGCGATATGGGAGCGTGGAGGTGCGGTGGTCCCGCCGACGCAAGCACATCAGGGGTGAAACAGAATCGTTTGGTGGAAACTCTCGGTGCTGAACTCGGGCATGAATACTTCCCTGCCGCTACCAAGTCACGAATGGCGAAGCAAGACGCAGCGAAGCATGGTTCCGCGACGTATGAGCCAGCTCGGGTAGATCAACTGATGGTCATGGATGGAATGGAGCACGAATATAATGTTTGGCAGAAATGCTACGCGGACGATCCGGTATGGAAGGCCCGGTCGACAGAGGCACCCCCTGTTCGTCGTGTGTTTCCAATATATGGAATCAACGTTCCGACGTTGATTGGTTCCGTTTTTCGGCACCGGACCAAGCGCTACGAGAGAGCTGAGCCGGCAACTTCGCTCAAACTAGACAAGTACTGCGACGTGGAGCATCCCGGTTACTCGGTGGAAGGCGGGGTCGTGAGTGAGGTGCCCCATGCTACCCCCCAGGCGGACGATCCAATAGCTTCGCCAGAGGAAATGACTTATCGCACCCGCGCTAGCGGAGACGGGACCGTCGCTTATTGGAGCCTTCGCTGGCCTATAGCATGGCGCAAAGATGGGATTGATGTTGAGGATCCGCTGGAAGTGGAGGGAGCGGGTCATCGAAACATTCTGGAGGAGCCACAGTGTATAGCGGCAGTCCTTGGAGAGTGCTGCTACCACCCTGCAATGTACATAGAACTGTCATTTGCAGGTATCAAGGCACCCGCGCATGATTCGAATGAACAGCTGATCCTCAGGATGGATTGGCGGGGTATTCAGCAAGCGACGGAGACGATCAGGACTAATAATGAGACTGGCTCTAGCCTGCAATTCACTGAACCGAATCTTGTCCTTGGCATAACTGAGGAAGATATTGACAAAGATCGTTCGCTAGAGCTCGAGCCTCTCACATCTCTTGACGATATACTGGAAAGCAACGTGACTCCGGCGATTATATCCGTTCGGATGTTAGTAAGTGGCAATGCTCCGAAGCAAATAAAGTTCAAAGGTAAGGAGGGAGGCAAAGATGAGATGACATTGAGTTGGTCTATAGAGTGCTATCCCGCTGCCAGGAATGGCCAGCCCAGGCAGTAACCTGTCAGATGCTGTAATCAGCTAGCGCTAACCGTTCTTTACTGCTCAACGTTGTTAAAGAGCAATGTCCATTGTAATTAAGCTAATGGATTCCAGCTTTTGATTTTGTTGACACATGCATAAAAATGTTTTAAACATTTTCTCCTGTTCGTGGACTAGGTATGCATAGTGCCTACGCTTTTAGGTACGAGGTAGTATGCATAGTATTTACTGTACTCTTATGCATACAGTATGAGGAAAATACATACTCGTAAGGGAAAGCCTTGATTACCAACGATTTACGAGCTCGTAGTAAAGAGGTTAGGGTAAAAGAACCATACGCAAAAATGCCGTCAAAATGACGTAATTGAATGTTAGCATTCTAGTTTTCATCAAAACACGATTTTGGACAGATAGTTGAAAAAAGATTAGATACTTAGTTAGGAGTAATTATATTAATGTACTTATTGAAATGTTGAAGTCATTTTTGGAACCATATATGGAATTGTATAAGCCAGGAAATTGACGAAATTTGTTGAAGGTGTAGGGTTTACCATCGCTCAGCTTCCAAGAAAAACTGATGGGCGCGTGCTTGGAACCCTCCGACACGCGCCACCTTCGGGCTTGTTTTTATCGAAGAACGGATCCTTTATTACGACAGGTCGGCAAAATTTCATATCCATATTGGGGATCGCCTCACCGCACAATTTTGCACTTTGCAAACCCGCAACGGAATCATCATCCATTCCCATCAGAAAAACATGGCCCTCTTCTCTCAAATCGTCGTCGCTGCCCTGGCCCTTTCATCCGTTAACGCGGCCATCCGTGGAGTCTCTTCCCGTCGACTTAGCTGGGATAAAATCGCCGGATATTCCCCCGGCTCCGATGTTACCCAGCACGTGAGTTAGCCCAAAAACTGATGTCATTTTCCCCCCTAAGAGGCGTGTAGAGCGTGGCTTGGTCACACCAGATCTCACCCCCATGCTGCCGCCATCATCTCTCACCACACGATGCTGCCATCCGTCCCTTCCACAGAACTCCATCGACCTTGACCAGCAAGGCATTCAGGACGCGCTCGATTTAGGAGCTAATGGATTCGTTCAGGCCAAGGAAATCTTTTTTAATGGAGGGCTCTCCCTTGACACCACCCCGCCCATCCGCTCCATCGCCGGTTTCTCCAGCAGCGCCGAGAAGAAGATGTACAACGGCTGCCCAGGCTGTCCCTACAAGGACTACTCCTACGCATACGACTACTATGGCGAATTCGACTACGCAAATCAGATCGTCGTGGCTGCCCTTGACGGCACCGTCACCAACCTTGCCAATGGCAACATCGACATGAGAGCATCCACTCTTGTCGGTCGCGAGGAGGTCGCCAAGAAGGGAACCGTCGTCCTGAACGTCTTCCAGTACGTCCTTCGCGAGTTCGAGGACGCCCTTGATGACTGCCAGTCCAACTGCATCAAGTGCAACGACGGCCCCGTCCACGCCTGGGACGAGGGAGTTGCATTCTACACCGGCTCCCTCGAGGGAACCGACGGTTCGGGCTCGGGCAACCTCCTTTACGCCCTCGCTGACAAGCGCTGCCAGAACTTCGGCACCTGCGGTGTCGACAAAGACTTTCTCGACGGCACCGCCGGGGTCAACCATGAACTATTTCAGCAGTTCGCCCTCGGCAACTACCAGCTCCTAACCGGTGACTGCTCTGCAGCCCGTGTCACCAAGGAACGTGTCGCTGAGCTCATGTACGTTCCCGTTATCCAGGGCACTTTGCGTTATGCCTACAAGATGGAAAACCTTCAGGGAGGAGAGAAGGAGAATGCCGAGGGCGCCATCTTCGCCGCCGCTGTTCTTCCCAAGGTTGCTGCATTCGATGAAGATGCTGCCCGGACCATCTACTCCAACATCAGGATGGGCGCCCCAAGTACCGATGCCGTCGCCGTCAAGAAGGCCTTCGAGTCTGTCTATAAAGAGATGGGCATTACCTGCGCCGATGTTGGTGGACTCTGGAACACCGGAACTGCTGACTACTACACTGACTACGAACCCTGCAAGGACAAGTCCACGAAAACTATGAACGCTCAGACCGGCGTCATCGTTGGATCCGTCCTCGGTGCCCTCGTAATCATCCTCTTCGCTGGCATTATCTTCATCCGCTCGAAGGAGAAGGCCGGGAAGCCCGTCTTCGTTTCCAATTAAGATCTGGTTCCATCTGGCGTTCGTAAGGGGGTTTTAGGTATGTGTCGATATGTGTTCGCGAGTGCTTAATGCAAAATAGGCTACATTATTCCCGACGATTAAACCGCTTTGGAGCGCGTTGTCTGTGATATTATTCGCGAAGTACGAGTACGAGCTATATCAATCACGTACTTCTACTCTAGCTAGTATGCATAGTAGCTAGAGAGTTGGCTACGTCAGATGGTTAGAAGCTCCGAGCTAGACTCTACACATCATTTTTTCTATATAGACACTAGTTTTTGCGACGAGCTCGTAAAATGTACGCGAGTACACATTGTAGCTCGTACGTCTGCTACTTTAGTACTCTAGGAGTATGTACACATGACACTGTTCGTGTTACGGATGAAGCGCCTGATGCCCGATAATCGCCCTGAGTTACGTGCTCTCAGGGAGGCCGGTAACGTTCCGGATGACGATGACAATTGTCAATGGTAATAATTACACGATACATGTACCTGATCAGATGGCCACTGCTCAAGACGACTACGGAAGAGTTATTAATTTAACCATTCTCTTAGTAGTAGGCATTTATTGACTTCATTGACGTACTAAGAGGAGTACCTGTGAAAGATGGGCAAGAAGAAATCCAGTGGTAAGAAGAAGTCGACGGGCGCTCAACGAGATCAGCAGGCTTCCCCCACCTGTTTCCCACCCCAAGTCCTTGATGCCTGTAGGCCCCAACATAATTCAGCATCCCACCAATACCAGTACATTCCTCTCCCTCAAATAGTTGCCCTCCATCCGGGAGCAGTCTACGTCTCGCGCGACTTCCTCTCCCCCTCTGAATGTCGCACATGGGTCCAATGTGCCGAATCCAATATTGGCTTTGAGAACGTCAGTCATCCTGCCACACAATACATTGCACATCGCAAATGCGGAAGGATACAGCTGGACGATACAGCTGTTGCAGATGCACTCTATGAGCGAATGAGGATTATTGTCAATGAAGTAGCCAAGAACGTTGGGGTCTCGCACTTTGATGGAACTTATGGACCAGTGGGCCTGAACCACAACATTCGTCTCTACAAGTATGAGAAAGGGATGAGCTTTGGACGGCATTTTGATGGGTCGAATGAGGTGCCGAGGTTTGAGAATGGCAACACGGAGATTACCGTTTTAATTTATCTTTCGTCTTGTACTGGAGGTTCAACTCGATTCTACGCACCAAAGTCGTCGGTCATCGAGAAAAAGAAAAAGCGAAAGGGTAGAAACGATGATGGAGTTGATGATGAAAAGAGAGCCATTGCGTACACACCGAAAGAAGGCTCTGTGCTTCTCCACGTCCACGGTGATAAATGCCTGGAACACGAGGCCGATCCAGTACTTGAAGGCATCAAGTATGTGCTGAGGACGGACGTTGTATATGCAACAGGTAGATCTGAGTAAACACTTGCTAATTTATTTTGAGATGTGCGATTCGATATTATATGTTTAACATTCTCACGAGCATTGAATTCCATTCCAACGTTGCGCCATGGAGCCTATCTTTCTCCCCATGAAAAACGAATTCTTGCATTTGATTATCGATCGTACTGCGACTCAGGCTAGAATCGGGTACGTCCTGCGGAACACAAATAATATCTGGGAATCACAGTTTGTGCCGCCACTGACGAACCGCCTGGTGCGAGCAAACACAAGGACTTCAGCAGCTCCCATTCGACTTAACCAACCAGCTTGACCCGCACTCATCCCTAAGCGCATAAATTTAGGACAAAAACAATTCAAGTAGACAATCCCATCACTCGCTCTTTTCCGCGGCTTTCCTCTCCGCCGGGCGAGCCGTTCCATCAGTTCCGAGGACAAGACACTTGTTAGCCGCGATGACGTCGTCCGCCACACCCCCGCTAGCCCTGGCCATGCTAAGGACAAAGTCAATGCCGTACTCTTCCATGAACGAAAGATCAACTTCTTCGGGAGCCTCTGCGATAACCTCATCGACAACGGACACGGCACAAGCATTTAGTACCATGTCGGTCTTCGCTGCCTGATTTTTTGCTGAAACGCCGACAATAAGCTTTGATCCCATACCCCGGGCCTGCATCCACAATTTGAGGGTTTTGTGAGAAACGTCCGCTCCAGTGCCATCAACGTAAATGACGCGTTCTTTCACCTTCCGACGGACCGACTCGTACGCAAGTGGCACAGCCAGAGAGAGCAGTAGGAGTCCGAGGGTACGCAACCAGGGGAGAACAAAGAGAGCAGAACCAACCATTTCAAGCGTTTGCTTAGCCTTACCGATGCCATCAGCCTAAGAAAGTCATAGGCGGGTTTGGAATGGGACATGGGATGAATAAAATATTAACAATGAGCAGCTGATTAAAATCAAAGTATGAATGCCCTTTCCTCTTATTCCCTCTCATAACCTGCCTTCGTCCGAAAGTACAGGCTTCTTTCTCACCTTGACGGCCGATGTGGAAAAGTCCAACCCGGCTACATTAGGAGCGGGGACTCCTGCGGAGCTAAAGTAGGCGCGGAACCTAACGGTCCCTGACGCCGCCTCGGCGCAAATAAGGCACCACAGGGTAACGTACTGAACGACGCGAAGTGGGGACCCGGGCACAGTCGAGAGGAGGAATATCCAGCACGGTACCACGTACACCTTGTCACAGACCGCGTCGACAAAGCCGCCGTATGTCTTGGCTTGGTGGTTGGACCGCCACGAAGCAATAGTTTGCGGGCGGCCGATGGATACCAGCTCTGTTTGGAGTGGCAGAGAGAGGGAAAGAGATGGTAAGTTGCATTGATACTATATGTTGGCACACGACACCTGCGGACCTCTCGGATTCCGTAGATGCCTTCATGGATGCATGCAATTGGCTTTTTCCGCGAGCAGTATGACTCACCGAAGCCATCCTCGTCGGATTCGTTCTTCTTCTGGGCAGCCATCTTCTTTGCCTTACTCTCGGCCCTCTTGTCGACCCAGTACCTCGCTACGACTCCGTCGAGGAAGTCCCCAAAATCCACAAAGATAATGGCTGCTGATGCAACGGGCCACCATGACCAGCTTAGTACTAGGATGGTCGGAATGACTAGAGCGGTGCGGAAGTATGTGATAAAGTTGGCTGTGAACCAGGCAGGGACATGGTGCGCGTCCAGCTGGGAGCGGCAGAACCGATTTAGGGCGGCGTAGAAGATGTCATGGAACTCGAGGAACGGGCGAATCACCGTGCGCAAGTAGATCTCCACAATCGTATCAATTACAGCAAAGATAGCCTGAAGAGGCATGATGACTAGTTGGAAGGAGCAGATATCGGTCAACGGCGCTGGATCTGGGGAGCCTGTAAAACGAAGCCCTGTCAAGTTGATGAAAATGCGAGCGACGACGGTGGTGTCAAGAACTCGACAATCGAGAATGCAGCTTGGCCTGGAAACTGGAAACGATTCTTATCTGCTCTTAAAGCAGACGCGCGTTGAACTCTTTGTCTTCGGTACCAAAGAAGGTCGTGTGGTGTGTGGCTGTGTGATAGAGAGGTGTGGATCATGTCGTCATGTCAAGCAAGTCGTCAGAATTTTATTCTTTGCTACGTGCTATTGTACAATTGCCTTTCTTTTACTAGCTAGTATGTATGCATAGAATCTATTATGTCGTAGTACATGCATGTATGTATGTATGTAGTATTGATTGAAAAGCACGGAGAAAAATCTACGTCTAGCTACGTCTAAGGAATTCATACTAGCTATGCATAGAACGAGTATGCATATTATGCATAAGCTAGTATGCACATACGTATGAAGTCATCAATGTATCCATATGCAATTAGATAATACTGTTCTCTCAATTCATGTTTGTATTTCGTGTTACACGGCATGCTTGTAATTAGATCTGAAAGTATCTTGGAGCGAAAACCTCTCTCCCCGTCTCACTCTACAGCTTTCGGGAAGTGACGCTCTGGTCCATCATCAAGAAAGCACGACGAACGGAAATCTCATCGTGCAAATAGACTGATGTACTGTGCATATTATGCATAGCTAGTATGCATACGAGCGTACAGTAAATACTCTCGTACATAACATACAGTAATAATATATTATGCATTATATGCATTATATATATATATATATATATATATATATAATACCAGGTATTACGTACACTACTAGAGTAGCTATGCATGTCATGACAGCAAAACATCATGAAATTGAGTACGCATCGAGGAGCCCGCGGGCGGCGGGAGCTCGGTGGTCGGATCTCGGAGCTGCCGCCCGCCAACAAACGACCAACATTTTCCCTCGTTTTACAACGGAGAGCACAGGAGCGCCGGCCATAGCTTTGCACTGCGTCCAAAGGCAGAGAGGGCGCGACTCAATTGCCGCGGAGGTGCTCGAGGGTACGATTTCCACGCGTGCCGATGCCGGCCCCTGGGCAATACTCATATTTTACCTATACATCGTAACCTCCCAATCCAAGGGCACCGATTGACGCGACAAACAATGAGCGAGGAGCGCCACACCCTCTCTGAGCCCCGGCTGATTCCGGAGCGGAACTGGTCCTTGTACGTGGAGGAATCCCATGCCTCTCAGGGTGGTCTCGTGAAAAGGAAGTCAAACTTCGCTGGCCCAGTTTGGATCGTTGGGGTGTACCGTCACGGCGTAGCGGATGCGGTGGAGACCGTCATCGTCACGGACGAGACCTTGCCGCCCCGTAAGAACAAGAAGGGGAAGGTCATATGGTGTCTGCCCGACATGGAGTCCGCCAAGGGAGGAAGATTGGTGAGTTGTAATGAAGTAGGAACGGGGATACTTGAATATATACTTTTTGGTACATCTGGATCGCATCTTTTTCCATTTTTTAATCTATTGAATTGTTGTCACCTTTCTCATGCAACTGCTTCCGCTTATCCAATTGACTCCGCCTCATCTTTTTGATTCACACAGCCGGCTTTTGGGTCCGACGAGAAGAAGCGCATGTTTGAGCTTTACAAGGAGCGCAAGAAGAGTCGCAAGAGGTCCCCCCAAAAGTTCAAGGCCATCGACGGCGCTGCTCCTGGCAGTCAATCTAGCGAAGGCGGAGACAATCCGGGCGCACCACCCGGCGCTCCGGGTGACAGTGAGAATGTTTATAAGTATTTCGCAGATGTTGCGGATCAACTTGATAATACGCCTCGCGAGCTCGGGCAGAACCTGGCGTCAAAACCCGGGCAGTGGAGCCGCGGCAGGATCAAGGCCCACACTGTAAGCCCCACCAAAGATTCCAAGGCTGCGGCTGTACACAGCACTGACAGTGTGGCCATTGGTGAGAGTTCAAAAGGGCACGACGAGAATGCCGCTAAAGAAGGGATGGGCACAGCGAAGGCCAGTAAAAAGAAGACCAGGAAGAAGAAGAAGGCGGCGGCGAAAAAGAAATCTAAGGATCAGGTAAATGACGCGGCGCCGGATGCAGATATCGAGGACATTAATTGCGAAACAATGAGTGCCAAGGAGCAGACTTCCAGCGCTATTGGAGACCAGATTTCAGAGAGTGCGGCCGTGCCTCCTCCTGGATTTCATCCTCCGACTGAGAACCATACCGAACCTAAACCTCCAGACGACCCGCAGAGCCGTGACGAACCTCAGATCCAGTACCGTTACCTCGTCGTGCCCGAAGAGATGCGGCCCTCCCCGTCCGTTTTGTTACCCGAGCCGTCCCTCGCCGTGCCCGCGGCGAAGGTCTTTGTAGATCAGTACTATTCCCAGATGACGCACGGGCTGAGCGTGCAGCTCGCGGAGTACTACGCTCCCACTGCGCAGAAGTCGGTGAGCGTCGGCGGTGCACACTCGGTCGTCACTGGGCGGGAAGACATCACCATGCAGGTTGCGAGGCTTACTGGATCCCGGTTCGCCGTCAGCGGCGTTGTGGCTCACGATTCTTCAGAGAAGGGGGGTGTCTTCATTCTGATCAATGGCATGGTCCAGATGGCGGCAGGGGGGATTAAAGCCTTCGCCCAATCCATTACCCTCACTCCGGCCAAGGGCCATGCCGATGGCACTGGTTCGTTCCTCATCCACAACGATGCAATCATGCTGCTTGGTCACGATGCGCCCATTGCCTCCCCACACCCCTCGCCGTCGCCGCTTGGTCCTGGCCCCATGCAGGGTGGTCCTCGTGGAGCGATGTCCGGTCCTCCCGGCTTCTATAGGTAGCTGGAAAATCTTGGGTGCAGATTGAGGCGGGGTTAGCAACTGCGGATGTTCTATTCAGAGTACACCCATTCCGCCTGAGCAAGGGCTCGTACAAAGATAGGGTGATGCCGCAAACGCTGCTAGGTTGAATACGCTAATACACGCTAATAAATATCCATGTTATCATGAATTGTTTCACTCTATCGAGTTAAAAACACTTTCGCGTTCCAAGTGTAAAGAAAGTGTAGAACAATAACAATAAGGCTATCAAAAAAGAAATCGCAAGACGAGGATACATCGCATATCTATCAAAGCATACCAGTAGGAAAATAGGTTAAATGAACACGACGATTATGTCGACTCTGTCTCGTTTCAATCTAACCACTAGTCTCCACCTCATCATGGACTACATTCCCGCACAATCTTTTAGTTGAAGTAGGGGTTCTATTTCATATTGACAAGGAAGAAGTGAATGGGAGATGTTAGAGAACTGCACCTGATAGATAGTAATGGGCGCGCTCACCAACCAAGCCATCGCCAAGCAGAACTTACATTGGATTCGTTGGAGTATGCCGAGTCGTCGTCCTCTCCCTCCGCACCCCCCGCGCCGCTCGTGTTCTGTCGCTGATAGGTCGACGAGCATCTCACTATTGCCCTGCCCACACTGCCGATCCAGTCGTCCTTCTCCTTCTCGGTGTCCGCATAGATGAGGAAGGTCGTCTCCGGCGTGCTAATCTCGAACGAGTGGCGCTTGTTTGATTTCAGGTCAGCCGACTTTACGGTCGTGCAGGTGGCTAGGTCAATCATCCCGTGGGGCGACTCGTACTCGCTCTTCAGGAAGAAGAGCTTGGACCCCTTCAGCACGAAATATCTTCTGCGCCAGTCCTGCAAGGAGGCAGGGAGATGGAAAGAAACATTGAGTTGGTGAGGATGAGCTGCTGTTTATTCCACTGTTACGACTGGTCACCGAATTCAAGTATGCTATCAACTCTCCATGCGCGCGTACCTTGAGCCACATGCTCTGCTTCGTCAACCATCCCTCGTAGTCCGATTCGGTGGTGTCGTAGCAAATATTGGTCGCCGGATCGACGTACGGGGGGCGGTGCAGCCTCGACATGGTTGACCCGGCCGCTTGGCTGGCTTTGAACTCGGGAAAGAAAGGAAGCGCATATTTGCGACTTGAGTTTATTTCTTGCAACATGTTTTTTTACTAAAGTTCTACTAGTAGAGTACCTGCTGTGTATGAAAATTCAGCGAGCTCTCGTATACATGCATGTACTAGTCTAGTATGTATTGGTTGCGACCCGACCCCCCCCAATGCAGAATGATAGAACATTATTTACATGTAACGTATGTACACACACCACCCCCAATCCTACT
>Ga0315315_10003617_pt1 | contig 14194 bp, 6 predicted proteins | sample M140m3416metaG_FD_203699 | JGI IMG/M metagenome (GOLD analysis project Ga0315315, IMG submission 203699) | Ammonia-oxidizing marine archaeal communities from Monterey Bay, California, United States - M1 40m 3416 | ecosystem: Environmental > Aquatic > Marine > Intertidal zone | place: USA...
CTAGCTAGTATATTCATTATGGTCCCTGCTAGAAGCCCGTTAAAACATACGAGCCGTAACGTACGTGGCCTGTTCGACGTGGGTGCCATAATGTCCAAGATCCGACAGGAGAAAATCCGATGCCGAAATCCGACCTCCGACATACGAGCGTAATCATCATAGCATCATACTAGAAGCATCATAACGCCATCCCCGTCCATAATATCTGAAGAGACACCCCTCATAGTGTCGCCCACGCTCCAATCCACCTTCCCATCGGCACAGGCAGCAGCATGTCATCCATCGAAGGGCTGCGGCCGTTCCCTCTCCTGTTCGGCCTGAACGCCGCCGAGCTCTGGCCTTGCGTCAACCTCATTCTGCCGTCGTGGCTCCTGCTCATGTTCGCGCCGAGGTACAGGCACACGGCGAGGCTGGCGCTCATCGGGCCGGTGACCGCTGCGGCGCTGTACACGCTTCTCGTGCTGTCCACGTTCCTGGTCCCCTCTGGCGGCGGCGGCGACTTCGGCAGCCTCGAGGGCATCGTGGAGCTGTTCCGGGATCCCAGCGTTGTATTCGTGGGCTGGGTTCACTACTTGTGCTACGACTGCCTGGTGGCCCGGTGGATCGTGCTGGACTCCATCGGCAGGGGCTGCTCCCGGGCCCAGCACCTCCTCGCTGTCGTGCCGACCCTCTTCCTCGCCCTGATGTTTGGGCCGATGGGCTTCCTGCTGTACCTCACGGTCGTCCGGACGTTCGTCCTTCCGGAAGGAGGGGCGGTGGCGAAGGCCAAGGCATCGTGAAGGGCGCGCGGGACGGGCCAATGCGTGTGGGGAACCTTGGGAAGGTTTGATTTGGCATCTCGTAGCGATCGATGCTACTGCCCTTGGTGTCGTCCATCCATGCAACGCAACATGACATAAGAACCGTTGCATCTATCTACTCTCTAGCTAGTATATCTGCTCGTATTGTTTGTTTGTTAATCTGCTCGTATATATACTACTAGCTAGTAGTATCTGTAATATGGTAAAAGGCCCGGGTCAGATTGCGCGAACGCGCTCTCCTGATGTCTCCATGTAAAGCACTAGCAAGGTCCTTTTCTATCCTCATGAACCACTAAGAATACTCGTAATATATTACTAAAGTAATATCTACACTTGGTGTGCATATGCATACGTACTAATAGCTAGTAATATGGTTGGGTATACTATACGCTCGTAGATACCCTACTCCGATATATAAAGTAAGCATACCTTATGATCGTATATGCCGTCATTTGTGGCTACGCCGGCTCCAAAACACACCTGGCGCGCAATTTTAAAAAAAAAACGGCCCCGGCCCGCCTTCCTCATGCTTGGCATGATTTATGATGTACGCATGATTGGCATCCTCCCCTCCTGTGGCCACCGACCGACCCACGCCTCGCATCTCGCACATCGCACCCACACCGAAGCCGCGCCACCAAGATGGACGCCGATCCCATCAGCGATCGCGAGGGCAGCGAGGATCCCATGGTCCTCGACGAGACCCAGCCCCCCTCGGCCCCTTCCGTCCCCACCGTCGTCCCCAACGCCGCCGCCGCCGCCGCAGGAGCAGCCGACTCCCCCTTCTCGATGGCCTCCGCCTCCGACTCGGCCTCGGCCACGCGGCGGCCCCAGCCCCATCCCAGGTCCCATGGCACCCCGACCTCCCCGGCGTCGCATCGCAGCCGGTCCTCGATGAGCCGGTCGTCAGCCTCGTCGGTCGGTCCTGGGAGGTCGCTCGACCTGGGCGGCCGCCGCCCGGACCCCGCGCCCAACGCCACCTCGCCCGTCCGCAGCCCGGGCCCGGCTCCCGGCCCCGCCGCCGGCACCCCGCAGCGGCGCCGGCCGGCCGACGCGGCGATGGCCTCCCCCGCCCTCTCGGTGGGATCGACCTCCCGCGCCGCCGACGCCGCTCTCGACCGGGCCACTGGCGCCCACGGGGGGCGGACGCCGGGCCGGAATTCGACGCCCGGTCGCAGCCCCTACGGCAGCTCCGCGCGGTCACCGCCCCCCTCGGCATCGGCCGCCTCCCCCCGCCGCCGGATCCGGGGGGGGGTCCTGTTCCGGTCCTCCCCCGCCCCGTTTGTGCCGTCCACTCCCGCGGGCGGGGGAGGCGGATCGGTGCCGGCCACCCCCGCCGCCAACTTCGCCAGTCCGGCGCCGGCGCCCGGGTCCGCTGTCCCTGCCACCCCTGCCGGGTCAGCCGTCCCCCCGACCCTGGCAGCGCCAGGGTCCGCCATCCCTCCCACACCCGCCGCCGGCGCCGGCGCCGGCGAGGATCGCGGTGGCGGTGGCGGTGGCGGTGGCCCCATCCTGCTCGAGGAGGGTTATGTGCCCCCGCCCCGGTCCGACCTGCACGGGCCCGCACTGTCCCGGTTCATCGACGACTTTGACGACCTTGGGCCGGTTCTCTCCGCTCCCGCTGCCGATGAGGATGCGGGCGGATCCGGAGGTGGCGGCGGAGATGGAGACGACGACGACGACGACGACGACGACGACGGCCGCTCCCGCCGCTCCGACTCCAGCAGCCGCCGCATCGACTTTGGTGCCAGTGGCGGCGCCGGGGGAGATGGGGGGGGCGGAGGAGGAGGGGACGGCGGGGGCATGCCCCCCGCCGGCGATGACAATGTCGACGATGCAGCTGATGGCGTAGGGACGCAGAATCTCACCCAGATCCGTGGCACCGACATCCACGTCCAGACGGCAGCTCTGGCCTTCCAGGACTTCATCCGCAACTTCGTCAGCGTCGAGGAGAGCTCCAAGGCCTTGCGGAGGGAGGAGCGCGCGAGGAGGAGGGTTGAGCGCGAGCAGCGCCGCGCCGACGAAGGCCACGGCTACGACTCCGACGCTGCCAGCTCCGTTAGCTCGGACACGACGGCGTCGTCGGACGGGTCCCGCGCCTCTGACGGCGGCGCCCCGCCGGCATCGAAACGGGGGCTGTACGCGTCCTGCCTCCGGGCCATCCTCCTGGGCGACTCCGGCGCCGGCACCACGACTTCGGCCCCCGTGGAAGGCGCCTCCGTCCCTGGCTCCGAGGCGAACCCCACGGCCGCCCTTGACATCAACAGCCTTCACCTCTACTACCACAGCCCGGCCTGCCAGAGGCTGTACCATCAGCTCCTGTCGTACCCGGCAGAGATCGTGCCCCTCATGGACCTCATCCTTCAGAGAGAGCTGGAGTCCACGCACCTTGCCCTCCACGAGGAGATGACAAACGACGCCGATCCCTTAATCGACTACGAGCGCGAGTTCGACCAGCTCCCAGAAGTAGGGGGCACCCTCCCCCGCGTCCAGGTTCGCCCTTACAACCTCCGCTCACTCTCCCACATGCGCTCCCTCGATCCCAATGCCATTGACACGCTCCTCACAATCCGGGGGATGGTCGTGCGGTCAAGCCCCATCATCCCTGACCTCAAGGTGGCGCACTTCGGCTGCACCGTCTGTGGAACGGCCGTGAACGTCACCATCGACCGGGGCAGGATTGCAGAGCCCACCCGCTGCGCCACGTGCAACGTCAAGGGTGCGTACGAGCTTATCCACAACCGCTGCGTGTACAGCGATAAGCAGATGGTGAGAATACAGGAGACTCCAGACGAGGTTCCCGCTGGGGAGACCCCGGCCTCGATTGTCCTCTTCGCCTACGATGACCTGGTGGACTCCGTGCGGCCCGGCGACCGCGTCGAAGTCACTGGTGTCTTCCGCGCCCAGGCCCGCAGGGTCAATCCCAAGATCACTCGCGTCAAGAGCGTCTACAGGACGTACTTGGACGCGATCCACTTCTGTAGGGTGGGGGCCGGAACCGATCCGCGCAAGACTGCATCCTCTACCGATGGCGGTAAGAAGCAGAGCAAGAAGAAGGGCGCGGAGGCGGATGGAGGGCAGGGGGGAGTCGGCAAGGGCATTGCCGACGATCGCTCCTCGGGGACGAAGCTGTCCGAGGAGCGCGTCCGGCAGCTTGAGGAGCTCTCCCGCTCCCCTGACATTTACGAGAAACTCACCAAGGGCCTGGCCCCGTCTATCTGGGAGCTCGACGATGTCAAGAAGGGAGTCCTCGCGATGCTGTTCGGGGGGAACTCAAAACGGGTGAAGCGTGGCACGGCGGCCAAGAAAGAGAAGCAGCAACTGCGTACTGGCGGCGATGGCTTTGATTCGATGGATGAGGGCGAAGTTATGGGCAATGATGACAATGCAATGGATGAAGACGAAGAGGAAGACGACGATCCAAAATCCCGCAAGCTCAACAAGCGCGGGGATATCAACATCTTACTTTGTGGCGATCCCGGAACCGCCAAGTCCCAGCTGCTTGGTTATGTTCATAAACTTGCACCAAGAGGGGTCTATACCTCAGGCAAAGGCTCCTCTGCCGTTGGTCTCACCGCTTCCATCGCCCGCGATCCCGAAACGCGCGACCTCGTCCTTGAATCTGGCGCCCTCGTTCTCTCAGACCTTGGCATCTGCTGCATTGACGAATTCGACAAAATGTCCGACACCACAAGGGCTATCCTCCATGAGGCAATGGAGCAGCAGACTGTCAGCATCGCCAAAGCTGGCATAATTGCAACTCTCAACGCCCGGACTTCCATCCTTGCCAGTGCGAACCCCGTTGAGTCGAGGTACAATCCCCAACTTTCGGTCGTCGAGAACATCAAACTCAGCCCTACGCTTCTGTCGCGCTTCGACCTTATCTATCTCATCCTTGATTCTCCCAATGTCGAGAACGACCGCAGATTGGCACAACACTTGGTGGGCCTTTACTACGAAACACCCAACGTTGTCGAGCCCCCTCTTGACCATGACATCCTACGTGACTACATCGCGTACGCGAGGGACAATATCCATCCTGAACTGTCCGACTTGGCCACTCGTGAGCTCATAAGTGCTTACCTTGACATGCGCCGCATAGGGTCGGGAAGCTCAGGCGGAGGAGGTTCGCGCACCATCTCGGCGACTCCGCGACAGCTCGAGTCACTCATCCGCCTTTCAGAAGCCCTCGCGAGGATGAGATATAGCCGCGTGGTCGCCCGCTCGGATGTTAGGGAGGCGGTAAGACTCATGAAGGTTGCAACTCAAGCGGCAGCAACGGACCCTCGGACTGGAAAGATTGACATGGACATGATCACGACTGGACGTAGCTCGGCGGACCGGGCGAATGAGGAGAGCTTAAATACAAGCCTTAAGGAGCTCCTTGCCGAGAGGAGAGGAACTCGAATGGCCGTCAGCGACGTTAGGCGCCAACTAACGGAAAGCATCAACACCACGCTTCAGAATGAGGAAGTTGTTGACGCCCTTCGACGGATGGAGGCTGACGGATTCATACAGTTGAACGAGCGTGCTCAGACAGTCTTTGTGAGGGCTGGCGTTGCAACTTAAGAGCGATTTGTTAGACGGTTTGGGTTCCTAGTTAAAAAATAAAAAGTTTTAACTGAAATTTTTATCTCGCAAAAAGACGCTGTTATGAAAAAAGACCAGCGCAATGACGTATTTTTCAACTGTTTGTACAAAGGCTCGGTCTGATATTCTTGCCGCAAGCTACGTGCACCAATGGACGCTGCCATCTTTCTGAAAGATGAAAACAATGCCCTTCAGCTTCAATGTAATGAAGTACAGGAGTCATACGACCGCTTAAGAGCACATTGTTTGTCTCCTATTGCCAACTCGTGTGCTCGTGCCAGCAATCCTCGATTGGCTAAAGAAAACAAGGATTTCCTTGCTGAGTTGTTCCACCGCAACGAAAGCCTTCGTCGAGAACACTCTAATATCAAGAACAAGTATCAGAACGCTCTTGGGTCCATAGGAAAACTTCGGAAGGAAGTGCGGTCTTTGAACCTGCGGGGTTATCGAGGACAAAGACCCACAAATCGATCTCCTTCTGTGCCATACGAAACGCCCAAGAACTTTCAGAATTCCAGGGCTAAAGTAAATGCAGAAGTTGCAGCACTACAACAAAGGCTTGCCAAAACACAACATGAGGTCCGAGCTGGCAGCGACCAAGAGTATGTGCTCATGACGCAAACACTCCATGAAACGAAAGCTCGACTCTGCCTGTGCCTTGAAATGTTAAAAGAGGCGACAAATAAGCTTGAAAAGTCCAAAATTGAATTAAGGCAATTTCGATCGGAAAGAGACAGGAACAGAGGCCTCTCCGACCAACTCGCATGCAGTGTGACAGAGGTGGTCGAGTTGCGTAGAAGAAACCAAACCCTAGAAGAAAGGATTGCTATTCTTTGCGTTGAAGATTCTCTTTCGCAAAATAGTCTGCGACCGGATGATTCAAGCACGTCTAATGTTCCTGGCCTCCCCATTAATGGAGGGAAAGACGAAAGCGCAAACCAAGCGGATGACTACGATTGCAGATACGACGATGATGACTTTGATTTGGAAGGCCATAGCGAGGCTGTGGATACTCAGTCAATGTCATCTTTGAGCGAAGGGGTAAAGTAAATGTGCTCGCAACGGAAACTGATCAATCCTCCAATCCCTTCCATTCATTTGGGAAAACAGACATTCCCATTGGCATACGAAACGCCCCATTCAAATGTTGGTCAGTGCTATAAAGCTTGTCTATAAATCTGATAGCAACGCGTGGAAGACCATTATAGATCAACTTCTCGTACTCCTCAACTCTCGACTCGAGAGGTTCTGTGGGTGTATTGAATATCTGAGCCACATACACGTCCGAATCGTCGTCATCTGTGACATTTTCTCGTCTAAGAATAGCACAGGGACGAAGGTCATAGTCTGTTAGTTGAACGTCTTCAGAAGTATAATCAACCCATTCCACTTCAATATCAACCAACTCGTCGCTCCTCTCATCGTCTCCAACATCTTCGTGATCGACATATGATTTCATATAGTCGACGTAACACGCAGTCTGGATGTTCGATGGATATGGCTGGTCAACCTGCTCTTCTACTGTTCGAATAATCGAATGTCGTCCCTCTTCGTCATAACGAGACGCTTCTATATACCTTTCAGCCCCCTCTGGTGGATGCCATGTCTTTACATGGGTATCCCATGCCTCCTCCCAAACGGACCCATAGTCGAGCAATATTTCCTCGTCCTTGCTAATAGCTCGAGAAGAGACATATTCGAGTATTATGCCCGAACCGCCAAATCTTTCCGCATCGTTCGAGACCATTTCTCTCCGTTCGTTCGAGTCCCTCCACCAGGTTGGCTGCTTATCGTCGGTTGCCCATCTCAAGCTCACATTCGAATTGATTCCGCCGTGATTGATAAGATTGGAAAGGTGACCCATAGGAAACAGTACAATTGAACTGTGGGGGTGCCCAAAGCAGTAATTTAAAATTTGCTGTTTTCGTAGGACGATGTTGCCAGCATCATCTTCGCGGATGTAATCCAGTTGCTGCTTGAATAGGTACAACATAGGCGAGGCAACAATAACTTCTCCTGCCGCGATCGGCCTGGCCGCCAAGGCGCCCCTGCCTAACTCGGGTCTCAACGAAATCCCGGGTCGAATCTTATCGATACACCATCCATTGTCCTGCAACCAATCGATGGGCTGGACTGACTTGGGAAACTGACTGCGTGCCACTCCCATCTCGGCGATCTCTTTTACTTCTTCCAGAGTCTCGGGAACTAGGCTCACAATGTTTGAATTCCTTTGCCCAGGAATATCCGATGCCACAATATCTCGAACCAGGTCCATTACAGTGCTGACCTCAGCTTCCGTCGCTCCGTCGAGCTCCTTCTCATGCTTTCCGGCAAGTGCAGCCAGATTGGCGACGAGCCGGTCGGCAAAGGCAAATTCGCCACTTTCAAACACCTTGCCCTTGTACTCTGGCCTACCTCTGAAATATTCGACGCCATAATTCAGAAATAGCTCCGAGCCCGCCGGGATTGGCTTGGTCGCGACAGTGCCAAGGTTGTGGAACCGGGTGAAGGAACCGGCTGCGGGACTCGCAGAGCGGTGCAGGCCGGCGTCCGACGACTCCGGAAGAACCAGTTCGACATTGTCGAGCGCATAGTGCCCGTTACAGCTCATCCCAGGACCGGGAATGAGATTGGACACTTCTTCTCCCTCTCTTTCGGTTTCCTGTGAGCTCCCTTCCCAGCAATAGTTGTTAATTTGCGACGAGAGTAGGTTGACGGCTGCGTGACACACATCGGGACGGCCGACCTCGTCCCCAGCCTCCACTGGTATGGCAGTGTAAATTCCATACCCAGCATTTGGTATGGACGAGGGGGCGAGATACAAGGTGCATTCTGGCTCAGGTTGGCAAACGCCTCCTCCGGTGTCAACCGCACATTCGTCAGCGGATCCGGCAAGGATGAAGAAAAATGAAATAAGCGCTAAGGTGGGTGCATGCTTCCGGCGAACACATAACATCTTCTTTGGCCTCTTCCGCCTTCTTACATCGCAACGGTTTGTACTTTTGTTTTGTTTTTGCGGGCCTCAAAGCGATGTATGAATTGGAAATTGGGCGGGGCGGGGCGGTGGCATCGCGGCTCCCTCGTGTAGTTTTATAGGATACTACTAGCTAGTAGCTCGTGTGTTTTTTATCACTGCTGTAAAAAAATTAGCTAGTAGATAGTACAATTACACGTACTTAAGATACTGCAGAAAAAGTATATCAAAACGGCATCGGCAGCATCTAGCATCGCAATTTACGGTCCGTGTTGCGGTGGTCTCACCATCTCCTGCTAATGACAGCAACCTTCGCTGCACCCTAGCCGGGACTTTGTCATGACGTCTAGAACAAGCAAGACTCTGCCTTGACTTTTCTCGACGTCAGTGGGGGATCTATGAAGGACAACCTCTCTCTGAAGATACTCGGACTTAGCCACCTCAGACCAGCGACGACCTGGCAGTAAAGCAGCCTGGCCAGTCCTAGTCTGCGACGGAGCGATGCTCAGAGAATTTATCACTGCCTCTTTCCAAAGGCTTGTTGATAGGCCCTCAAAATCCCTTGGTCGTGCATTGTCAACCATATTTTGAAGGAGGCCTCTGTATGGATACTTTTTAGAGTCTATATACACAGTTCCTGGACCATGTAGCGTTTCGATCCATCGCACGGGGACGTTGTCAACATGATATGCGGGACATTGCGTTCCGTGTGCTCCATGCATGACGGAGAGCTTGAGCTGGTAGCCAGCAATAGCATCGCTCTCCAGGTGTTCGTTGCAGAATTCCATAAATTTTTCCATGCTGGAAATGATATCGAATCGCAGTGTATTCGTCTTGCCCTTAAAGGAACGCTTGATTTGGTTCGAGATCCTATTTGCTACTTTGATATGATCGTCTTGCGTATCCCACGCATCTGTATAGATGGCGCTTTTCGGATGATTTTCGAGATTCAGATGATTCGATGCGAGCAGCTTCGACCATACAGAAAGGTGGGGAGTCCATGCCGCAAGATGGGGAGCCCCGAGACCGTGATTTGGAAGAATGATAGATGGCTGAGAATTTTTTTTGACAGGGTCCTCGCTTTTTGATTGGTGCCTGGAAAGCTCGTTCCTATCATTATTCGACCAGGAATTACGGTTGACAGCAGATGTGCTTGGAACGGCCATACTTGCGACAAGAACCGGTCTCTCAAGGACTACGCAGATTAATGCGACGACACTGAGAAAGAGACCTCCGTGGCACATCCGTTCTTTTCAATTACTGTGGTGATCGGGTGAAGTGCTAGAGCTGCTTTGCCCACAAGAACCGCTGATAGTAGATATACTGTACTTGTTGCCTGAAAATGGGCCTCGAAACGGAAATCCTTTTTCATGACTGGCTCTTTGAATTTGAAAACAATGGCCTGCTGTGAATCGTTGTAAAGCCGTTGTAACGCCGAAGGCCCTACTATGCCTCCTGCATGGGTACGCAGAGTGTATGCATACTCTAGTTCAGTGAGAAGACAGGATAGGGCGCGCCAATACCATTCCTAACCCTGATAATGACATAGACCGCCTTCCATTTACGTGACGTCATTGCACTTAATCCTGCAAGTTGGTTTACCACGTCTATGATATTGATAAATTCAAGAATCGCGTGTTGCGAGGTCATGTAAATCTAGATTATGAAATTAATTCTCCGTCTCTCTCCAGTATGGTTCTACAGAGAATCAGTACGAAGACGGGCCTACCACCACTCATGCATACATATTATATTCGCTCGTATACTAGCTAGCAGGCATACGAGCTAGTACAGTATTACTAGTAATATAATACGAGCGAAAAATAATATTAATAATATTATTAATATACACATTATCAATACATTTTGTCGCATTTTCTTTATCGATTTACACAGAGCAGGCGTTAGCGCGATCTTTTAGATTCTAAAACAACAATTTCAACATACACACCAATGCCCACTGCACCGTGCATGGTCTATTATCGAGAGCCGAGTCTCCCCAGTGCTATTGCTTCCTGCAGCTGGCTGCGACCAAACCAACCCTCAGGTCCTCTGTGATCTCCAATGTTCTACCTGAGGCCCGAAAACTTCTCCCCTCGCTACGCCGACGAGTTCTACACAGTCGAGGTGGCTGTCTCCCCCCCGTCCTCCCAGGAGATGATCGTCTCCTCCCCTCCGTCCCCGCCCCCGCCCCCCATGGTCGAGGGAAGGACTCACCATCCGGCCGTGTACTACTCTCTCGTCGTCCGCTCCGGCTCTCGGAGCCGGACTGTGCGGAGGCGATACTCGCAGTTCCGCTGGCTGAGGGAGGAGATCGGACGGAGGTCAGCCCTGATACCATCTTACTCGCCGTCCTCGCCACGGGCAGAGGATCTTCCGCTTCTCCCCCCGCGCACGTGCTGGGGACATCGATGGTCTGATGACAAATTTATTATGCAGAGGGCGGAACTCCTGGGGGAATTTCTGTTGGACCTTCTCTCGACCAGGGGGGGGGGGTACGCCGACCATCCTGCCGTTGTGGCGTTTCTGGAGTTGGATATTGATGGTGGTGAAGAGGCATGTGCGCCCGTCTTGGGCCCGCGGGGGGAGACGGCGCCGGCAGGGGAGAATTTGCCCCTCCTTAATACGAGGTTGTTATAAGGCTGTGGATTTATTATTCGCTTAATACTAGCTATTTTCAAGTTTAGTCTTTTCCGCATCTGGCGTCCGCCAAGGCATTTTGGGGTGGGAAAGCCCTTGAAATCGAATGCTACAGCCGAATCTTCTTGGTTGGATGATCGCCCCCTCCCGCCTCTTTCTCCTCCCCAGCGCTCTCCTCGTCGAGTTCCTCGGCGAGATCGACCAACTTCTTCTTGAGCATGTTGAGGCAGCGTTTTTCCTCCAGCCGCACCGCGAGTGCGTAGATGGCCCTCTTTCGAAGCTGCCCCCCTCCCTCCTCCGCATGAGGGGCGTTGAGCAGCCGGGCGAGCAGCCGGTTGTCCCAGTCTCTGTCGCCCTCACCGCTTTGACCTCCGTCGCCCAGCCCGCACTCCAGCGGTCTGAGGGGTGGGTACCCCTCCATCTTGGACCCGATTGCCAGGACCAGGGACCGCAGCGCCAACTTGCCCAGGAAGTAGTCCCCCAGCACCTCCTCGGTCCACAGACATGGATCAGCCTTCCACTCGGCGTACACATCGTCAGGAAGGAAAGGGAGACAGAGCAGCGTCAGCAGCTCCTCGGACAGAGGCACATCAGGCGCCACCATGACGTCGTCCGGGATGAGGCCGGAGGACAGGACGTCCCTACCCCCGTGGGCGGGGGGGAGGTCCCAGGCCTCATCGGGCACGCCCGTTCGCGCCATGAGGGCACGGAGCTCGGAGGGGTACGTCGATCCTAATACAGACTGGCACGCCTTCAGGACCTCCCCGGCGGAGAACGTTGCGGGGGTGACAGTACCGCTATTGACGCCGTCCCAGGAACCCTCGGAGGCGCGGAGGGCAGTCCCCTCCTCGACGAAGCCGAACGTCTGCAACAGCTGGGCCGACGTCAGGTCAGTCCCGTACGCGTGGCACACCTCCTCTCCCTGCAATAAAGACCGCTCGGCGATCATGGTGAAAGCCCCATCCGCTGGATCCCGCCTCAGCGTCGTGCACGGGCTGGAGGTGGAGTGATTGAGCAGGTCGATGTAGGGCAGCAGGAAGGGCCCCGAGTAGGTGGCCCCCTCCTCCTGCCGGGAGGAGGCGTCCGGCTCAAGGTGGAATCCCCTTGTGGAGATGCAGGCACATGCCCGCCGGAAAGCCTCGAATCCGCCCCCCTCCCCTTCTCCCTCGTCTTTATCCCCCTCGCCCGGGACGCCCACGTGCCCAAGGTACGGACGCACGCCAAGGCCGTACCTCTGCCGCAGGACGCCACGCCTCCGGTCCTCGGAAACCATCCGTCCAAGGGCTGTCCCTCCCAGGAGCCTATTGACGGCGTTCTCTGGCCACGCCGCCTTGTCCAGCAGGGTATCGTACGTTCTGGGCAGGGAGCGCAGGTAGGGCCCAAAGTCGGTTAGCCGACCATCCGCGTCCCCGTCCCTCAGCTCGGAGCCCTCCTCCGTCAGTAGCCGGGCGAGACACCTGAGCCAGGGGCTCGCCGTCCTGAGGGCCGCCGTGTCCTCCTCAGGGGCGGGGTAGGTGACCGGAAGATTGCTCCCGTCCAGGGCCAGCCCGGCGGGGAGGCGGATTAGCAGCTCGCCCTGGGCGATGGCCTCCGAGGCGCGCACGCCGCGGGAGGAGGAGGAGTCGAAGGCCTCGAGCGACGGATGTATTGCGCCCCCGCCGCGGCCAATCCAGCCGGTAAGGTCCCGATACCAGGCGGAGGGATCTGGTTCGTCGCACGAAGGACCAGGCGGCGCGGCCCCGCCCTTCGGCGTTCCGTCCTGTGCCGATGCCATGACGGGAAAATATGTATTTTATTGATGAAAAAAATAAAAAAATAATAAATAACAATGGCAGAGAGATAAGAATCATCCGACTATCTCCTCGTCTGGCCGTCTCCCGTATTCTCACACTTCCAACAAAAATATTGGAAGTTTGGTGATCTTTTTCTTTCTTTTTTTGCGATTCGTCCCCATCACGATCCGGAGAGATATGATCCCCTCTAGCTAGAGATCATCTGGATCAGGTCCGGAGGCATAAGGGTCGATCGGACTGCACAAGAAGGTTGACCACTCCAATGAGAACACACAGATATATAACCTATTTTCAACCTTTCTTACTTTACATCAAAAAGAATTTAGTTTCCGGATCCGAAAGCGGCGGTGATCTCGGAGTAAAGCACGAGGACAAGGGCGGCTCCGACGGTACGGAGAGCGTTGGCTCCGGCTCCCTTGAAAAGGGCGGTGGCACCCTCGTCCTTGATGATCTTTCCGAAGCAGTCCATGGTGCCTTGGTAGACCCACTCGGCCTGAGGCTTCTCGGACTGCATCTGCAGACGACGACGGACGGTGTCCATGGGGTATGAGGCGTAACCGGCGGCGATGGCGGAGAACTGGGCGCAGCCGAACTTGGAGGCGGCACGCTGGATGCCGTTCTCGGACTTCTGGTAAGGGTTGTATCCGGAAAGGGTGTCGAACAGTCCGAAGTAAACTCCACGGTAGGGGATGATACCGGCGACGGAAACTCCGATACCGTTGTAAAGGCCGCCAACACCGGACGAGGCGACGGTCTTCTTCAGGCAGTCGAGAAGGCCATTGAACTGCTTCTTGCCAGTCCCGACATCGGATGCGAGGCGAGTACGGGCGTAGTCGAGGGGGTAGACGATGCACAGGGAACCGGCACCGGCGAGACCACCAGCGGCCATGTTGATGGCGAAGAACTTAGCGAACTCGGTGTTCTTGTCCGCCTTGGGGAAGGCAGCCTTGATGGTGTCCTTGAAGGCGAAGTTGAACGCCTGGGTCGGGAAGTACCTGAGGATGTTGGTGGTGTTTCCGCGCCAGAAGGCGCCGATTCCCTGCTCGGCGGAGACGCGGCTGAAGCAGTCGACGATGCCGGTGTAGCGTTTGACCTCACCGGAGATAATCTTGGGGTTAGCATCCTGCGTCTGGATAAGGAGCTTGACGCGCTCGATGGGGGCAGTGCAGGTCTTGGCGACGGCGCCGGAGACGCCGCCCGCAAGGAAGTTCACGAGGAAATCAGACATGGTGTAAAGGGAGGAGGTTGAAGAGTGATAATCATTGGAGCGGGATCCCCGGTGGCGGGTGGCGGGTCCCGTGCAAACGAAGCGAAGAACCAGGGCGAAAACCGATGGAATTGACGACCAGCCATCCGCTCTAACGTTGGAATCAGTACTCTCATACAGAGCAATTTCG
>Ga0315315_10003618_pt1 | contig 14193 bp, 14 predicted proteins | sample M140m3416metaG_FD_203699 | JGI IMG/M metagenome (GOLD analysis project Ga0315315, IMG submission 203699) | Ammonia-oxidizing marine archaeal communities from Monterey Bay, California, United States - M1 40m 3416 | ecosystem: Environmental > Aquatic > Marine > Intertidal zone | place: USA...
TTTCCTCAGAAGACGGAAAAAATCGCCTAATCCCTATTTCAGTGTCTGCCAATATAAATTTACCAAAACCTCTCTGTGAATTTGAAATTGTTTTCTCTGAAGGAAAGCCAAATGAAATCATAGATACTGATTGGTGGAATCATTTGGAAAATTTAGTAGGAAAAAATACGGTGATTGAGCATAAAGATTCCTGGCCCTCATCTCATGAATTTTTTGGAGATATGATGATAGTAAGAATAGACGATAGTATTGAACAATATACCTCTAAAATTGCCCAAGCCAAACTCCTCTCACACCCATTTATTAGATTAGTATTATCAGATGGAGGAGTGATGGGAGAATTAAGAATTAGAGATTTAAAACCTATAGGAGCGCGTAAAGATTCAGAATTATATTTTGAAAACATTCCTTCAGAACTCACCAACACAAAGGTTTCGGTCAAAGAATCCGGAAGATATATCTCATGTGACCCCAAAGTGGCATACTACTCAACTAAACTCCAAACAGAGAGGCTTGAAACACTTCGATTCGCTAAGGAATTACGTAATGAACTCAATCGCTCTTTAGCAATTTGTGATCCGTTTTGTGGAGTAGGCCCCGCATTATCTACTTTGATTGCAGAAGAAGACTTAGCCGGGAATATACTAGCCTCTGATTTGAATTCATCAGCAGTGGAATTATTATTCGAGAATCTCACGAGATGGGACAAAAGAGAATACCCAAACAAATCTGAAAAGTTACGGCAATACTATGATGACAGAATAGTTGGATTGGCCGATGCTACAAAACTTTCTCAAAATCCTCAATATTCAGGCAAATGGGATTTGGTCTTGGTCAACCTTCCTCATCGAACAATAGAGTTTCTTCCTGACTTAATCCCCTTACTCAATCGAAACAACGTTTCTTTGATACGAGGTAGGGTAATAGTGGCAGAATCAGACATTCCATATGCTAATGAAAAAATAAATGAAATTCTCCCTCCTATCGTAGCCGGTAAACCTAAACCTGAATTAAAAATCAAGAGAGATTATAGTAGCGCATTACGACTGTGTTCATTCGAAGCATGGATTGAGAAAGATATTACATGATAGATTCAATTCTTTTTTGTGAAACAATCTTTCCTGAACCTAATTCAAAAGCTGTAATCCTTGGATTCGCATCTCTATGGAGATATACTCCTGTATCAATTCCAATAGCAGAAGGCCTACCGTCTTCGAGTAATTTCTTACTAATCCAAACTTTATGGTCGTCAAAAATTCCATAATTCTGAATAATAGTATGGCCAACAATTACTGTCCTTTCTAGGTCAAATGGATAATTTACTGTAAAAATATCTCTTGACCAAAGCCTCTCATTATCTGTCTGTTGATCTAAACTGGTCATATATGGCATATCGCAATATCCTGCATGAACCAATCTAAATTTATCTAATATGATTTCGGTAGGTAGTAAAGAAATAAATTTTCTAATCCTCTGCATTTCCTCCCTTGATAATGACTTTATCGAAGACCAAAAACCAGTGTCGGAATAATTCCCAAAACCACTAGTCTTCAGCCAATCCATAAGCAGCATTTCTTCATGGTTCCCTTTCAATGCATATAGACTATCTTCATACATAAATAAATTTACAACGCCCACACTATCCGGGCCTCTATCTACCATATCTCCTAGACAAATTACAATATCTTCCAATCCCAAATTAAGATTATCTATTAAGGAGTTCAAAGTTTCTTTATATCCGTGAATATCACCAATAATCCAAACTTTATTTCCGGAATCTAAGATATTTTGAAGTTTTTTTTCTAACTGCCTATTCCTCATTCCCCTCTCCTTTTTCAGAATTACTGATTTTATCAGAAGGAAGGATCCCAAGCTCGGGCCAAATCATCTCTTTATCCAAAGTCCAGCCACAATATAATGCCGACATTCCTGAAGACCAAACACTGAGAATATCCCAACGACCCGATACACTAAATTTCCTGTAATATTCTGAAATTATTGTTATTCTTACACCCCAGTCATCAGTAGTAATCTCGACAACTCCTGGAAATTGTTGCATTCTTTCTTGAAACCACATCTCACTCCCATTCCATGATTGTACGAGAGATTCAAAGTCTTCTCTCTTCTCTTTAATTTTCATTTGCTCATTTTTTCTAACCATCATCTCATCCTTCCATTTTTAATTGATAATTATACATAGTATTCCAAACTCTAATCAACGCATCGTGATAATCATGATCAACATAACATTCATTTTTGAAACTAGTATAATCCACATCTTGAATTTCTTTCGATAATATGTCAAAAACCTCACTTTTTTCTAATGTTATTCTAAATCTATAATCGGCCCAATCAATAATTTCTATTTCATGTTCAGGCCATAGATGCTCTAGAGGATCTATTACTCGGGCCTTAACCTGGAAATGCCCAGGCATAGCATTATGTTGTACAATACTTAAAAACCCCCATTTAGTAAATATCCACATATTTAGCACCTCACTTCATGAAATCTTCGTTGAAATTCTTTCGGAGTCATTCCTACTTCCAATACCACTTCTCGAGTTTCACCAATGTATCCTCTTGCTTCCTTTACAATTTCTGGGTACAATTGCCGTAATCTTATGCTAAAGTTAGGAAATGATCTCGAAATTCCTCTATCTTCCATTATACGAGCAGCAACCATATTTTCCGCTGATTTATACGAACTTCCAGGAGTTGCCCTTGGGGCGGTCCACTGCCACCGGTCTCCTAACGCCAGGTTGACGTATGTGACAAATCTTGTTGAACCGCTCATTTAAGCCACCTCCAAGCCAGGTGTACTTTCACAACTTTCAACGTCACTGACTGCTCTATACGGAATAACTAGCGTGTAAGGAGCCAACTCTATCTCTATGTTTGCAGCCTCGAAAGTCATCTTCAACATCATTAAGCCAGCAAAACTGAACCCATGATCGACCACTGCTACGCACCTCACAGTATCTTCAGTTACCTTCTGTATGTGTACGCCAATGCTACTCAGCCACTGCGTTTGCCCAACTTTGTAGTCGTCCATGAACCCGTGGGCCCAGGACAGGCTCTGATGACTTAGCGCAGTTACGACGTCTACTTCTTCTAGCTCTGGCAGGTCTTTTGGGACCTCTCGGGGGGCAGTCTCTTGTGTGTTCTTATCGTTTTTATTTGTGTTTGTTTGCATTCTTCTTCTCTCCTTTTTTGCTTGTCTTCATACTATTTATTTCTAGTTCTTTATATACCAAAGTATAGTCTATTTGTCGGCACTTCTTTACATACAATGTGTCAATTCTGTACACCTTACCTGAAAGTTCAGCGAGGTATTCAAAAAATCGCTCCTTTTAGCCAAATTTTCCAAGAAATTAGAGATATAAAACCCTTTATACACAAAGTAGGGTGTTATAGTATAATTACATTATACGCAATATAAAGTGTTATTAACGAAGGCCCTTTTTGACTGTTGTGAAGTTGTCATTGAGCCTTATAAGAACTTCTTCATATGGAGCAAAATTTCGGGGCCATTCTTATCATCCAAGATCTTGGGAGAGAAAAGAAAGCCCAGGTAACGGATTTCATACTCTTTATTTTTCAAATGAAATTTTAAAACAAATTAGTATCCGCAGAGGACGAAGGCAAAAAGTTCCACCTAGAAAATGGGATAGTAAAAGGAAAGAGTGGTTATACAAATATAGGCATGCGAGGGTACCAGTGCTAGAATTATCCAATTTTATTGACGACAAGCCATTCAAAGAAAAATCCAAGTTTATGGATTCGTTTTACTATTCCGATGCAGAGAACCTATCGAAAGGTGCAAATCGAACTTATCGGAGAGGGGGAAAAGCTCATGGGCGAACTTACAAAATAAGAAGAGAAATTTTTGACTTATTTCGGGTTGATGAAGAATTTCTGTGCACCACAATCATGAATTCTGAAGATATGAAAAGAGATCGTGGCAAATTAACAAAGGTTGCTATTTTAATGCCTAATTTTTCAGTTGCAGTTAAGGAACTTCTTTTCCGAAAAGTAGTTGACGACACAGGGCAAATTTCTACAAAAGGAGTACTATGTTATTTCAAAAACATATCAACTGATCCCGAATCAATACTTTCTTTATTTCCAAAACGAGGCCCAGGGTCAGGAGAAAGTCGTTATCTAATAAGAAAGTTTCTAGATTCTAATTATTCTCAATTAGATATTTTTGACAATGAATTACAAGATTTAATCGATACAACATGGCGAAGTGTATTAGTAAAGTTAATTGAAATGCACCATCTGAACAAGAATGAAGAAAGGCCGGCATCTAAACCCGAATTGATTGATATAACCGACTCATGCGAATACGAATATTGTAAATCGCCCCACATAATGTATTCATTCAATTCTAAGGGAGAATTGGTAGCAAGGGAATGCGTAGTGTGTGGGACGGAGCAATCGGTACTCAGTCCACCTCCGGATCTAACTTTAAGGTGTAAAGGAATTTATTCTGATAAAAAACAACCCGGCCTACAATTTAGGTGTATAGAAAGAACTATTCATCCTACAGGCTACTGTTCTACTCATAGGCAAAAAAATCTATAATTACACAACAACATTATCAATAAAATGAATTAGTAGGAATAGTATGAACTCCCGGTTTGAGTGGTTAAAGGACAGAGTAGCACCTATTACAAAGTCAAAAATCACCGCAATATTCTTAGCATCTACATTCTTATTCTCACTCGCTTATATTGGTATTGGATACACAGTTGCGTCCCAAGGTATTTCTGCAAATCCAGGTTGTGGCATGTGGGCTTCTAATACGCCCGACAATTGGACCACTAATGACGACTGGGAAAGTTTTGAACCATGGAATGATTCAGAGGAGCGTATAGACATAAGAAAGAATTTTGATGTATCTAATTATCAATATCAGTACGAGAATGCTTCATTTGAACCTAGAGGCGAATCCGGAATAACTCTTCGAGGATGGTATATCGAAGTCGATCCAAATGCTCCGGTTGTAATACAAACACACGGAATGCCTCAGAATGGTAAATGCAAACCAGAAATGTTGTTGATGCAAAGCTATCTTGCTGAAGCAGGAATCAATAGTCTTTCTTTTGATTTGAGGAATTATGGCGATAGCGATGTTGTCAGTGATTATGTGAGTATCGGTCAAAAAGAATACAAAGACATCTTGGGAGCTTATGATTGGTTAGTTTCTGAGAAAGGATATTCTCCGGGAGAAGTTGGAATGACCGCCTTCTCACTTGGTGGCGGAGCGGCAATTGCTTTTGCAGATGAACCAGGAATAGGGGCAATGTGGTTAGATAGTGCCGTACTTGACTTCCCATTAGTCATAAAGAACGAATTAGATCGATTGGGATTCCCGTCTAGCTTCGCAGGACCAGGTGTCAGAGTCGGAGGGTGGCTCGCAGGAATCAGCCTTACTGAACGTTCACCGCTAGAAGCAGCAGACAATGCGGGAGACAGGCCGGTATTCCTTACTCATGGAAAAGAAGATCCGAGAGTATCGATTGAACATTCTGAAACATTTGAGGAAAGAATGATTTCTAATGATGCTAATGTTACAACATGGTATGTTGAGCAAAGAGGCCACGTAGACGCATTATGGGGCAATTCTGACGAATATCAATCTAAATTAGGGTCATTTTTTAATATGGCCTTGGAGTAAATATCAATAGGTTGTGTAAAAGATGGCCACTACAACATCTGACTTTACTCCCGAATCATCCACAGAAAAAATTGGTATGATTCTTGTAGGGTTATTCATTTTCTGTTTTGGTCTGCCTTTTACTCTGGTCCCTTTTATGATGTTAAGTGATGGTGTTTTCGACCTCGATTATTTAGGATTCTCAATTTTTTTGTTGGCCTTTTCTGCCCCTTTTTTCTTAGGCGGAATCGGGATGAACTACATGGGATTAAGAATGATTAGTAAGGCTATAATTACGTCTGAAGATTCAATACTGAATAATGACACAGTCCCAATAAGTACTTTGGATGAATGGGAAGGCATGAATATGGATGTCGAGGTGGGCCTAATTTGGTCCCATGAAGACTATCTCATGAGGAAGGACAGGGAGTGGGCGAATGCTATTCCTGGTTGGGAACTTACAGGCCAATGGCGCACCACTGTCCCAGGAAAAATGTCGGTTGTAGGCTACAAAAAGATAATTGAAGAATCACTAGATACGTTACCAGATTTGCCGACGTATGAACATTCAGAATCCGAGCCAGAAGAAAAAGTAAACTGGTGGGAAGAAAGCTCAGATTAGTGGCGCCCCGACCGGGATTTGAACCCGGGTCGCAGCCTCGACAGGGCTGCATGATAGGCCACTACACCATCGGGGCAGTAGCATCACGACAAAGGTAGTGTATTTCAAACGCACCCATCCCAAGGTTGCAATTTTGAAGTCACTTCAGGGGATAATTCATGACCCTCTTGCCCTTCGATACACTATGACTGAGGAGAAGTTAATCATCGACGTCATCGACAACGGCGGACAATGGACTCACAGAGAATGGCGGATGTTGCGATATCTAGGAGTAGACACTCAAATTCTTTCTAATAAAACACCTCTTTCCGAACTAAGAAAGGTTGACGGTTTGATCCTTTCAGGAGGAGCGGCTAGAGTCGGACTAACTGGAGAATTAGGGAATTGTGCCGAGTACTTGACTCTTGAAGTCCCAATTCTAGGAATATGTGCTGGCCATCAATTTATGGCAGGGCACTATGGTGGTAAATCTCAGGAGGCCCCCCATCCTGAATTTGGAGCTGCATCAATAGAATTAATTGATGGAGGAGGCCAATTATTCATAGGAACTCCAGAGAAACAAGGTGTATGGGAGAGTCACAATGATGAGGTTATAGACATACCTGAAGGTTTCAGAATCACAGCGATTAGTGATAATTGTGCAGTTCAAGCCATGGAGAACGATACGAGTGACCGTTTCGGCCTCCAATTTCATCCCGAAGTGAATGACTCCGAGTATGGAGCTAAGATATTTGAGAACTTTGTTGATATCTGTTTTAGAGCACGCAGGACTCAATAATTCAACCACATATTCAAGAAGGGGGCGCTGGTCGGCGGGTTTGATGGCAAAGAGCGCTGAGAAACTAATTCTTCACAAATGTCGTCAGTGCAACCGTACTGACAGAAGACCTTGGAGTGAAACCGACTTACCTAGATGCAATCATTGTGAATCTACCATGGATCCTTTAGAAATCCGTTACAAATGTCTTCGATGTGGCCATTTAGCATGGTCCGAAGCAGGATCAACAGGCAAATCTTGCAGATCGTGTGGTTACAGAATTTTCGTCAAGCCTCGTAAAGGCGGTCGTCATAAGATTTTGAAAGCAGAATAGAAATCGTTCAGTTCAAGACCCTTCACTTTGACGCTATGATATGGCGAGTTGGCTTAGAGAGCATTCTCCTCGAACTTTCGAGGAACTGTCTATACCTCTAAATTTACGTCAAGCATTGACATCCGCTAGTTTATCTCCAAACCCTCCTAATTTACTAATCACTGGTCCTGCAGGGGTTGGAAAAACTGCCTCTTGGAAATTAGTCGCCAGACAAATGCTCGGCCCAAGCTGGAAATCTACTACTCACATTCTCCAATGTAGAGATATTGCAAAAACCAGTGGCGCCATGGCTAAGTTTGAAAATTTTTTGAGACCAGGAGGGACAAATTCTTCGGATACGTTAGCTGGACGTATGTCTTTGGATGCCTTCGATAGAGGAATTATGCAGGCTAAAACGTCAGATATCCCCCCCGCAGGAAGAGAAATTGAAATTGGCGATGGGCAAATTCCAGTTAGTAGAGTAATTGTTCTGGAAGATGCTGACCATTTAGGGCATATCCGTCAAGCATATCTTCGCCGTATGATGGAAACTGTAGGAAACGCCTCTAGATTTATTTTAGTTGCAAGAGCTCCTAGTAGAATTATCGATGCATTAAGATCTAGGACTCAAATGATAAGAATACCTTCTACATCTAAAGAACAGTTAGTTTCAACTTTAAATTCTATATGTGACAAAGAAAAAGTCGATAAAAACGAAGGAGTAATTGGAGATATTGTGTATGTTTGCGAAGGAAATCTTCGTAAATCAATATTCACATTAGAAATGCTTGAATCCAGAGGCCTGGCTTCCGATAGATCCGCTGTACATAAATTGGTACAAGCAACAACTTTGCAAGCCGGAAGACACCTTCTTGAACTTGCTTTACGAGGAAAAGTAGTAGAGTGGAAATGGGAGAAAATAAACGGACGGAATAAAAAGGTACTTGGCGGGGCCATCGCTGAAGTTGACAAATTAATGAATGAACACGGATTAGATTCCGAGGATGTAATTTCTCAAATTCATGAAGTGGTCGTCGGTAGGAGAATTTCTATTACTGATGATTTGAGGTGTGAAATATTAGACGCTCTCGCAGATTGTGATAAAAATCTGAATAATTCTATGCACGCCCGGATACCATTAGAACAATTCCTTCATCGTGTTGCAAAAGCGGGAAGAAGTCACGGACTAGCATTTTCTTAATGGCGGGCGATCCAGGATTTGAACCCGGGTTCTCGGCTTAGGAGGCCAAGGTGATATCCAGACTACACTAATCGCCCGTCTGTGCGAGAGCACATGCCTCAAGAAATGTGATGGTCGGTAAAACCGTATATTATTGATATATTCTTCCGATGGCATCAAGGATATTGTCCCCTTCGTAGAGTCGTGCCCCCTTCTAAAGAGATGTTACCGACTCCTTATGCGGAGGCATCTTCACGAGAAGATAAAGCGTTTTCAAAAAGGATTGAAAGGATTGATTCGCAGCGAAGATTTTGGACTTTTGTTACAACAATCAGATACACCCCCTCAATCCGATTTTGGTTTTCGATAGCAGCCCCCACTTCTGCGGGGGTAATTCTAACTAATTGGGAATATTCTTCTCTGGAATTAGCCATAGCAATATTTTCAATAAATTTTTTCCTTCTAATACCTCCAAATATTTCATCTGTGTTTGCCAGAATGTCTGCAAGACACCGCCTACAATTAAGAATCGGGGGTTTCAAATCTAAGGAAGCCTATCCAGGTGTTGAAAGAATCCTTAATACGCTTCATGAGAGAGTACTTAGAGAAAGGGTCAGAATGTTTGCATCATTATTGGCCGCTCTGTCCCTATTTGCAGTTTGGGAACTTGAAACTGGTTATATTCTAGGTCAAATCTTGATTAGTCTTGCAGTTATTTTGGGTTTTATTTGTTGGTTGAATACATTTTATTTAGAAGGCTCCATACCTATGCGCTCTAGACGTTTCCCACTTCTTTCGTTACATGCTCCCACTTTGCACGATAGTATCTTGGAAAGAGTACTAACAGAAGTATTAGTTGCACACTTAGATCCCGAAACAGCAGGAAGTTGGGACGATTGGTCAACTGAACTGGCGACTAAAGTAAGAGACGGCCATGAACCAGCAGCTGCTTTGGAGCATATGTTAGCGGCATTACATCTGAATGCTAGAGGGCTATTATCGAATAAAGAAATGATGTATTCAATTAAAGAAGTTTACAAAATTTCTGCTATGGATTTTTTAACAGACTCTGAAATCAAAATCAACATCAATACCATCCAAAGCCTATTAGCACACACTAGAGCATGGCAACCAGGCCTATTCAGGCTGATAGATAGGTTACACGACGCATCAAAAAACGGGGAATTAAAATTAAGTGAAAATAATTGGAGAATGGATTTAGATCTACCTCCAAGGTCCTCAGACGGCCAATCAGATCTTTTTGTAATGGTCCATAATGGTAGCAAATTAGACATGACAATAGAGGTTGAGATTGTGACAGCTCATGGAGAGCCTGAAGTACAGACACTAAGAGTTCCCTGCAGGAAGACAGAGACCAAACAAATAGTTACTCTTGATGGATTATTAGATGCAGCATTGGTGTTGTGGATAGGTGTCGCATGGCCTAGCACCGTATCAGGTCCACACCCCGTACAAGTGACAATAAATGGAGAAGATGGAATCACCCTTTCATCTACAATTGTGCATACAACTCTCACCTCTAGTTTGCACCCAGAGAGCGCGGGAGTTAGGATGACTGATGCTGCAGAAGCAGTTAGAAAATTGGCTCTTTCGGTATCCGAATAATAAATAATAAGAAACCTCTCACTGCGTCATCTTCTTGAGAAGGAATCTTTTCGAAGAGTCCGAGAGAACATGGAATCTTGGGATGTTGTAATTATCGGCAGCGGTCCAGCGGCACTTCGAGCGGCGATAGCGTCGTCAGATGCGGGAACAAAACCAATCATAATTGATAGTAGAAGTATAGGGGCGGGCTCGGGCGCGTCTCCTGTCAGCGGATTCGCTGTTTCTTTTGATGAAGTAGACTCTACTGCCCATCGTGACGATACAATTTCAGCGGGTGGCGGAGGCACCAATAAGTCGGCTGCTGCAAGAGTTTGTGGTGAAGCAATGAATGTTTTAGCCAAATTAGAGAATTGGGGATTGGTTTTGCAGAGAAGAGACGGCGGACTCCCCTTTGCAGCCTCTTGTCAAGGTCATAGTAGGCCTCGAATCGTCGGATGTGGAGATTCCACAACACGTGAAATTACAAGAATTCTTGAAGAACAAGTAATCAAAAGAGAGATAGTTAGGCGGACTGATTTACAAGCGCTTTCATTAGTAATGGACAGCAAACAAGTACGTGGAATAACGGCCTTGAACATTCAATCAGGAGAAGTATTTGGTATGCAAGCCAAGGCAGTAATCTTAGCAACGGATGGTTACCAAGGACTTTGGAGCAATATTTCAGAAGGTTCTGGTACCGGTGTATCACTAGCAGCATCCGCAGGGGTCAAACTCGAGGGAATGTCTAATGTTTCCAAACATCATTTAACAATAAAAGGTACGAGTTTGCATTTACCAGTAGACGTATTAAGTGCTGGTGGCAGGTATAGAAAAGATTCCGGAGAGGATTTAGAAATCGGCGAGGAACAAAGCGGAGAGAATTGTGTTCTCGATTTAAGAAATCTAGATTCCGATGCTAAAGTTTGGTACGCCCAAACTATCAGAAGAATTGAAGAAAGAACTGGTTTGAATGTAGATTATGAAGTAATTCCAGTATATTCATCTATAGCTTTCACTATCGGAGGAGCGCCAATCGATGATCAGGGAAGAGTAACATTCAATTCACAAAAAATGTGGTATACTGGACTTTATGCTGCTGGAAGATCGGCTAACACTGGTATGCATGGAGACGGTTACCTTCCAGGAAACCTACAACTAGAAGATTTGGTAACAGGAGAAGCAGCCGGCAGTCATGCAGGCAAGTGGTCCCAAAATGCCAATTTTGCAGGTAGTAATAAGATAGAAAAGGAATTGTCAAAGGTTTCAAAAAATATAGATAATTATTTTTCAAACGACGGACAATCAGTGGGAGATATCTCTTCTAAAGTAACCAATCTTGGCAAGAATATTCACAACAATAGTGAAAAGAATATTTCTAGCCTGAAGGCGTTACAAGAAGCAAAAATTTCCTTAACAGACCAATCTAGGGTGATGAATACTGAACTTGTTACTGCCGTACAGATTAAATCAATGCTGCCTATTATCGAGGCAATATCACAATCAGGTTAATGATATAATGAGCAGAAATAGTAACACTATTTTCAGTTTAATATTATCAGGAGAAATTCCTTCTCATAAAATCTATGAAGATGAATTCGTATATGCTTTCTTGGATATTAATCCCCTTTCACGGGGGCACACTCTAGTAATTCCGAAAGAAGAATGCTCCACAATGGATCTCCTTTCCGATAAATCAGCCTCATCTCTGGGTATGGCTTTACCCAAGATATGTAGAGCAATAATAAAAATCACAGGTGCGGAAAATTACAACATTATTCAGAACAATGGAGAACAAGCGGGGCAGACAGTGCCTCATCTTCATTTTCATATAATCCCTAGATATCCAGAATCTACTCATTCTTTTGTTTGGAACCCAAGTCCAATAGATCATTCCGATGCCTCCGAGCTATCAAAAGCAATTTTTTATGAATTAGGATAAATTTTTTATTTTTTATTGATATTATACCGATGTATTCTCAACCTCTAACCAACTCGCAGCACCGTGCAAGATTCCACTAGCGCCCCCGAAATTACGCCGGAACTATCTGCAGCAGCACACAAAATCAATGTTATTAAATTAGAAAAAGCTCCTTATGATCACACAGGAAAACATCCTGGAAACAAATCCTTTAGCTATCTATTAAGGTTGATGATAAACGTAGGAAAATCAGTAATATTCCGCAATTTTGAGTCGGATAAAATACCTCCTAACAACGGAGGTAGAATTTCTATAGCGACCCATATTAATGGTTTAGTTGATCCAAGTTTAATGATATTAACACAGAAAAAAAGAATCATATCTTTGGGACGCCATGATCTCATAACTGGGCCAATAATCGGATGGTGGTCTAGGAGGAACGGAGCCCAACCAGTCCTAAGAAAAGCAGAAGTTGAGGCCGGCGTAACCGATGGTAATTTTGCTAGGAAAATAAATGATAGAAGTATGTTAACAATTGCTAATTGTTTGGCCGGTGGTCACGGTGCCGTTATAATGCCAGAGGGAAAATCTCATCAAGATTCTAAATTACATGCTTTGAGAACCGGAGCGGCAAGAGCGGCTTTAGCTTCTGCAGCTATTGCTAGAAAAAGAGGCAAACCAGCCCCAGTAATACAACCAACAGGACTCCATTGGGAAAGACATTATTGGTTTAGAACTAAAAGTTATGTTGAATATACAGATCCCATAGAAATAAAACTAGTATATGATGATGAAAAGTCTTCTAGACTAGAGGGAGGAGAATGGATAGAACCACCTGCTTCAGCAGTTAATGAGTTGAAGGAAGAAATGTATCTCAAACTATCTCCCTTAACTCCTGAGGCACCTGATTGGGAGACTTATCGAGCTTGGAAATTAATTGCACATCTCAAAGCCAATCAAGATGAAAAACCTCTAACATCTCTTAGTCAAGAAGTCCATGCTACAAGACATATTAGAAATGAAATAAATGAAAATGGCAATTATCGAGAACTAATTCCAGAGGCAATCGCAGCTGCTCAAATGTTACATTCATATGATCTCGATGCCAATAGTCTCAATCAAAATCAAAAATTAAAGAAAATGAATTTCTCCGGCTATTACAATGCATTAATCGGCGTATTGTTGATGACTATCACTTCAATACCAGTAATTATTGGCTCCGGTATTCAATCTATAATGGCGCGTTATATGGCAGAAATAAGTGACGAAGGTTTGGACGCAAGAACGACATATTTCTTCTTAGCAGGCATGTTTTCTCCCGTTATTTTTTGGCCATTTACATCTTTTGTGATCACATTCCTCTCTCTCTGGCACGATGCAGTTCTAGACTATCCCTTACTTTCTCACCAAGCATTGCTGTGTTTCATTTCAATAATATTTGTATTCTATATTTCTTCTTTAATTTTCTTATTAGGGTATGATCATTGGTCTAATTTTAGAAAACTTGCTAAAATAAGTAAATTTTCCAACACTCCGGCCGGAGATGAATTCAATGCTTTAATTAAAAAATTGAATACTCAATTAGGACCTCTCAAATAGGGTGATGATAAAAAATGGATATGGATGCGACCTCGGCTGCCAATATGATTAGGGAATGGCTAGCCAGTGAGAAACTTGAAACACGTGAAGTGCAAGATAGTCAGAACTTCCTTCATCTTCATGTTAGGTACCCACCGACAAAAGCAGCCCATCTTTTCAATGTTGTAATACCTAAAAACAGAAATTTAGTTTTGATTTATTCAATAACCAGAGTCGATGAAGGCCAACAATTGGAAATGAAAGAGCACTATTTAACAGATTCACTTGAGTGGGAAACATGGCTTCATGAAACTAGATTATTATTGACTCAAGCCAACTTAGATTGGGTGCTACATATAGGGAAAAAAGAGGAAAAAGAATCAGGGCCTCTACAAGCGTTCAATCTTTCGAGGCCAATTTGGTTTGACGGCTTAACACAGAATGAATTTATGCATACAATGAGAAAAGTTTGGTTAACAAAATTGTCTCTAATTCATAAAATAAAGTTTGGATACGGGCCGGGGACCGGTAAACCTGGACCAGTGGATGATTGGCCCA
>Ga0315315_10003619_pt1 | contig 14190 bp, 7 predicted proteins | sample M140m3416metaG_FD_203699 | JGI IMG/M metagenome (GOLD analysis project Ga0315315, IMG submission 203699) | Ammonia-oxidizing marine archaeal communities from Monterey Bay, California, United States - M1 40m 3416 | ecosystem: Environmental > Aquatic > Marine > Intertidal zone | place: USA...
CTGACTTTGACGAGTCACTCAAACGAGCATTCCGTGGGCAAACACGCGCATTGTTTGGCAGAATCCTGCAGGAGAACGAGAGTGTCTTGCAATTCATCGATGCTGATTTCGTGATGTTGAACGAACGTTTGGCACGTCATTACGGGATACCGGGCGTGATTGGTTCCGGCATGCGACCGGTCAAACATCTGCCGGAACATCATCGCGGTGGACTACTGACACAGGGCAGTATTCTGCTGGCGAACTCGACCGGATCGGACTCCCATCCGATTCGCCGAGCTGTTTGGATTCGAGATCGTCTGCTCAATGACCCACCCGCACCTCCGCCACCAGACGTGCCAACCTTGGAAGACGGGGACCCAAAGTTCAGGGAACGTTCGATTCTCGAACAACTGGCGATTCACCGAAAAAAAGCTGCCTGTAATAATTGTCACGAAAGCCTTGACCCATGGGGCATTGCACTGGAAAACTTCGATGCCTTGGGATTGCACCGTGAACCTGACAAGACGCTGGCAAGCGAAAACGAAAAGCTGTCAAGAACAACGAATAGCTTGCCCGATGGAATAGAATTAAGGGACGTGAAGAGCCTGAAACGTCATCTACTGGAGGAACGCAGCGATGATTTCTCACGCTCATTCGTGATTCATCTGCTGACCTACGCCCTTGGACGGCCCATCCAACTGACAGATCAAAACGCAGTGCAGGATTTGTCATCATCGTTCAAGACTGACAACTATCGACTTCGCAACTTAATCACCCAAGTGGTCCTCAGCCCAACCTTTCGCACAAAATAACAATGTCACCAATGGCATCTTCATCAGATGCTTGAGGGAGAGAATTAATCATGGCATCTAAATCTTGGCATCTGAACCGACGCACATTTCTTCGAGGAACCGGCGTCTCGCTGGGACTGCCATGGCTTGAGTGCATGAGCGGTTCGACGCACGCTGCTGACACGGCAAAATCCAAGGCGAAACGATTGTGTGCACTCTACTTCGGTTTTGGTGTCAGCCTTCCGAAGGAAGATAGCGATCAAGCCAAGTGGCGATGGTTTCCGCAAGGAGAAGGTAAAGACTACAAGTTCACCGAGACACTGCAACCTTTGGCAAAGCATCGTGATAGCCTTAGCATCCTGGGTGGGCTATCACATCCGAATGGCCGCAGAATGGGTGCGCATGATACGGGAGACACTTTCCTGACAGGTGCCTTCCTCAACAACAAAATGCTGCAGAACACTGTTTCCGTTGATCAGGTCGCTGCAGCAACTGCGGCAGAACAAACCCGATTCTCTTCATTGGTGCTCTCGACCGATGGCGGGGTGGGGGAGCCAACTCGTTCAAGCACGATGTCGTATGATCACAAAGGCCGCCCGCTCCCAGCATTGAATCAACCGCAGCAAATATTCGATCGTTTCTTTGGTGCAGGCGACGCGGACGTGCTACGCAAACAACGCCGACTGCGTAGCGCAGCAGGCATGCTGGACCGTGTTCTGGAAGATTCCAAATCACTGCGACGACGCTTGGGCAATCAAGACCGAAACAAGCTTGATGAATACCTTGCATCAGTCGAGAAGATTGAAAAAGACGTTCAGCGATCCCAGCAATGGCTCGAAGTACCTCGACCTGAACTGAACGATCAAGATCGCGAAATGCTACACTTGGAAGCTGACGACGAGGCTCCTAAGAATTTCATTCGTACCATGTACGACCTTATCTATCTGGCATTCCGGACAGACTCAACCCGAGTGGCAACGTACCAAATCACAAACATGGCAGACTGCTCATCGAAAGCTGCCAAGTTCCCACAACTGGAAGGATTCAAGGCTTCGCTCCACACGCTGGCCCACGACTGGAATAAACCCGACGGTGCCGAAGCGCTTAGCCGTTGGGACCGTTTCATGGCTGAGCAATTCTCTTATTTTCTTGACCGCATGTCCGAATCGAAGGAAGACGAAACTTCGCTGCTGGACAATTCGGTTGTGCTTTACGGCAGCAGCAACAGCACAACCCACAACAACCGGAATTACCCGCTTGTGCTAGCCGGTGGTGGAGAGCTTGGACTAGACCATGGACAGTATCGACGATTCGATGAGAAGATCCCAATGTCAAATCTGCTGTTGACCATGCTGCACTGTGTAGGCACGGAGACCGAGTCTTTTTCTGACAGCACCAACGACCTGACAGAGATCCTGAAGTCCTGACCCGAACCGGTGAGTCCAAGCGGTTGTTCAGCGCCCGATCTGTCCGGTCGCATAGAGCAAATGCAACTGCGAGCGATTGTAACCTGCGACAGCAGTAGTTCGATCTTCAAGACAGGACGCGCGTGCCTGAATGGCCTGCAACAACTCAATCGGAAGCCCCTCGTCAGCACGAACACGGAGAAGATTCCGATCGTAACTTGACTCCGCCATTGCCAACGATTCATCGGCCGAATCAATCTGCATGCGATAGTTAAGCACATTCTCCTGCTGAGATATAACCTCTGCCGTTATTTCATCTCGAAGATCCGCCAACTCCGTCCGACTCTGACTCAAACGACTGCTAGCACGCTTGCGTTTGGCAACAACGCCCATCCCAAGGCTGTCTATTTGCCACAGCGCCTGCACATCGACATCGGCTCTTCCAGCTTGATTATTGATTTCGGATCCATTCCCTCCGCCGAAGCTCCCACCACTACTCGTAACTGCAACGAGAGGAATCCACGGTGCGACTTGCTGTTTTTTGACTTCGAGGCAAAGGCCGGCGATTTCATACCCCAATTCGCTGACCTCCGGACGTTGCGAAAACGCTGTCTGTATGAGCACCTCCTGATCACTGGAATCAGCCAACAATTCAAGCGGAAGGACCACTTGATCGGCAGGATGCAATTCAAACCGCGGATCAAGCCGCAACCGACGAGCGAGTGCTGCAGAGCGTGTGCGGAACAGACGCTGTGCATTGTGCAACTTTTGCTCCATGCGGGCCTTGGCAGTCGCGGCTCGATCGACGTCTGCCTGAGCTCCTGCCCCCGCTGCGGCGAATGTTTCCGTCAGATTCAACAACTGCTGCACCGCAGCAATGGCAGCCTCAGTGTCCGCGATTTGGCCTGCCGCTTGCACTAGATCAACATAAGCCAACCCGGCATCCAGCAAAGCATCGTTTTTGGCAACCGACACTCCAGCTCGGCTAGCTGACCACTGACGTGTAGCAATTTTTGGATCGAAGTAAGCATCGACCAGAGCTAAATCTGCAATCAAACGAAGTGGCCCACCACTGCCACCAGCAACCGGAGCGGTCCCTAGTGTCGCGCCGCCGCCGACAAACAGGGAATCTCGCGAGGCTTCAATGACATTACCGTCAGTCGCTTGAATACGGCCACTGTGATTGTTCCATGCCACTCCGAATTGAAGCGTGGGCAACCACAACGCTTCGGCCTGCTGCAGGTTGGCGTGAGCTTCAACCGTTTTCTGCCGTGCCAGCTGGATCGTCCACGCATTCCCTCCAGCCATACCCAACGCAGATGCCAGGTCAATTCTCTGAGCCGTCTCGATCATGCCAATGACTTCTATGCCATCGGCTGTTTCGATGACGGGAGGCACGACTGATGCCTGGTTCGCATTTTCCCCGCGAGCCCCGTTTTCCATGTCGCTGTTTCCGATCGTCCTGTCACTGATGGTCGCACGCGTTGATGAATCAACCTCAGGCAACAATTCCATCACATCGCTCGGTGACCCAGCATCATCCTGCAGCGTTGGCATCGGCACGATGTCCTGCATGACCTCCGCATTGACTTGCTTTAGTTGCGCTTGCGCAGCTGCATTGAGAGCCAACAGATCACTCTTAGAACGACCTTTCCATACTGCCAACTGGGCATTCGCAAGATCGGATTCCGTCTTCGCCGCATTAATTCGCGGAACTAACTTTGAGAACCATGATTCCTTATCCGCTGAATTTGATGTGACTGCACATCCAACGGTTGGCAACATGCATAGCATGAGGAGTTGCCGGCGATGCCAAGGGCTACCACGTTTCGCTCGATATTTTTCAGGCACCGTTGCCTCCTTGCACTTCCGTGTAATGCCGTATGCGACGACTTATTCGATAATCAATTTCTTATCGTGTGGTGACGCTTGCTGACCCGTACTGTCCGCTCAAAAATCGATAGCGGCCGGTCTTTTCATCAAATACATTTTGAAGATCAATTTCGACTCTCATTGTTCGCGTTTTCATATCGAGTGTTTGACTGACACGACTGACCTTCAGCGGACCGCCTCCAGGTGCCGTCATTTTGTCTGCACCAGGGAAACCAATCAGCTTCACCAGATCGCCCTGTCGCACCATGGCTGCATCCTCCGCAGGCACGGTCAACACTCCTCGCAACACGTCCACATGCTCAATCACAAGCAATGATTTTCCATTGATATTGCCGGGACTGACCAGTTGCCCCGGGTCAACGGAACGTTCCGTAATGATCCCATCAAAGGGAGCCTTGATCTGACGGAATTGTTCTTGGGCGACAGCATGACTGAGTTCTGCCTTGGCAACTTGGATGCCCGACTCCGCGAACTCCACCTCATTAATGGCAGCACCAACATCAGCCTGGGCTGCAGCAATGTCTGCGTCAGCTTTTCCAATGGCCGCGGTGACAGCACTGACAGCAAAGATTGCTTCATCAAGCATCTCTCTTTGCACGGCACCACCGTCTACCAGCACGTTGTAGCGGTCACGAATACTTACTTTCAGGTTCAGTAGTGCTTGCTGTTCTTGACGGGCAGATTGCGCCTGACTGAGCTTTGCCTTGGCAATCTCAATCATTCCTTTGCTGACACTAAGGCTGGCTTCTGCCTGGGAAAGCATTTTCTGCCTCCGCTGAACCGTTGCTTCCAACTCAGGTGCGTCCAAGGTAACCAGCACCTTACCCTTAGTCACTCGTTCCCCGATATCACCATGCACGATTGCGACATAGCCTTCGATACGAGCACGCAGTTCAGTTTTCAAATCACCCTCCAGGGTAACTGGAAGCCTCACCGTTTTAATTTCTGGTTCCTGGGCAGGCACTTCATTTGCGGGCGAACAAAGCCACAGCAAACCGACCAGAGTGGCGCACGAATTTCGAATTATGGAACTCATCTCAATTCTTTTTCAAATGGGCATTTCAAATCGCGGTCGCAGCGGAAGATTCATCCGTCGAAACAACAGTTTTTCTTTTCATCAAGACATACAGACATGGCACAACGACCAGAGAAAGAACAGTAGCACCGATAACCCCACCTATGATTGCTCTTGCCAGGGGTGCGTTCGTACCGCTGCCACCCACACCAATTGCCATGGGTAACAAAGCAAGCCACGTCGTCAACGAGGTCATCAAAATAGGACGCAATCGAATACGAGCAGCATCGATGACGGCATCAGTTGGTGTTTTTCCCTCTTCCATCCGTCGATTCGCAAAGTCCACCAGCACGATGGAGTACTCCACCACGATTCCGATCATCATCACAATTCCCATCAAAGCCGGGACAGACAGATGAGTGTTGGTTGCGAACAGCAACATCACAACACCCACGTACCCCAGCGGAACGGTCAGCAGAACAATCAGGGGATCAGTAAAACTCCGGAACTGGACGACCATCACCAGGTAGACCAACAAAGTTGCAATGACCAACCCTATGCTCAACTGGGAGAATGAGTCACGCATCAATTTGACTTCACCCATCATGCGGTAACTCGTCCCGGCAAACTCACCTGCGTTCAAATTGGCAATCGGACCTCGGTCGTCAACACCAAGCGTCACCCCTAACTGATCGTCCGCCTCAAGCCGGCGTTCAATCTCCGTGACGACACGTCCGACGTCATAACCGGGCAGGACACCTGCGTAGACATCGGTGACGCGAGAAATGTTTCGGTGGTGTACAACTGCTGGCCCCTCCGTATGCTTGATTTCAGCAACACTTCCGAGCCGTCGCATCGCATGATCGCCTCCCATCACTGGGATATCACGAATCGTTTTTTCGCTATTGAGATCTTCCTCTCGATATTGAACACCAAAGAAATAATGATTCCCTTTGTTCTTATCGATCCAAAAAGTGGGTTCAAAGTTAATCGTACTGTTCGTAGCTGCCACGAGGTTGGTCATCACATCCTTGGGCGTGATTTGCATGCGGGCGGCAAGCTCACGGTTCATCTCGACTTCCAATGCTGGATAATCGATCCGCTGTGCGATCCGAACATCAGTGGCACCCGGCACTCTACCGGCGGTGTCACGGATAATGCCTGCAATTTTCTGAGCCTTTTCCAGATCACTGCACTGAACCTGAAAGTGAATCGGAGCAGGTTCACCCATATTCAAGGCAGCTGTCAGCATGCCGCCGGTATCGAATGAAATCTCGACATTCGGGAACTTCTTTGCCAACAGTTTTCGCAGATCAACGACATAGCTGTCTGCGTTACGTGTTTCTGCGCGATTTTTCAACTGAACCAACATGAAAGCGTCCATGGGTCCGGTATTGGGCGTGTAAGCGGCCGGCCAATCCATCAAGACTCCGATGTTCGAAATCAACAACTGCAAGGCCGAATCGGGATGCTCCTGACTGTTGGGATCAAGTGCGAAGCCAGGGTCAGGTTCACCAATCTGATCGATAATGGTGGCTTCGATCTCCTTCATTACTTTTTCGGTTTCTTCGATCCGTGTTCCTGATGGCAGCCTCACATACATCGTGATTTGTCCGCTATCGACCGCGGGGAACAATTCCTGCCCCTGTCGCATGCTCAACAACACGGCAAAAACAAACGCAGTGACTGAGGCGCCAACCACCAGCCATCGAGCTGCGATTGCTCTTCGCAACAGATCGCCAAACCAGCCCGCATTCTGTTGGCCCTCGTTCTCGTCAACTACTTCCTGACGGGGCAACAGATAAGCGCAGTAGGCGGGAACGAGTGTGATCGATAACAGGAACGAGGCAAAAATGGCGACCACAGCGGAAATAGCCAGAGGTGCGAATAGAAATCGCGTCAGACCCGAAAGAAAAATAACGGGTAGGAATACCACAGCAAAGGTCAGCGTTGAGACAAGAATAGGTCCCAGCACCTCCGACGTCCCATCAGCCGCAGCGTCGAATGGCTTCTTGCCCATCTGTGCGTGGCGAACAATATTTTCGATCACCACAATGGATTGGTCGACCAAAATCCCAATCGCCAATGCTAGCCCACCAAGTGTCATGGCATTGATTGAGTCACCCGTGAAAAACATGACCAAGAAAGATGCGATGATAGCGATTGGGATAGCCACCAACACAATGGCAGTCAGACGAAAGTTGCGCAGGAACACCAACACAACCAGACCAGCCAACAAGGCTCCCAAAGCACCTGCTACTTGCAAACTTGCAATCGAAGACCGAACACCCACCGACTGGTCCATGGCAACGCTGAGCACCAGTGACTTCATCTTGGGATCTTCTGATCGCTCATTCTTCAATCGAACGAGAATCGTCGAAAGCTGGGCGTTGATACGATCAACAATTTCAATCGTGTTAGCACCAGGCTGGCGATAAATCGGGATGTAAACCTGCCTCGAACCATTGATGCGAACAATGTTCGACTGGATCTGCGAAGCATTCTTGACCTCGCCCACATCGCTCATCAATACGGGCACCCCATTCACGACACGAATAGGAGTGCTATTGAGCTCGTCAATCTTTTCCGGAATCGCATTGGTAAAGATCTGAAGATCCTGTTGCCCGATTTTAATACTGCCCGCTGGAATCAATACATTTTGTTTACGCAATGACTCCTGCACATCCATCAGAGTTAGCCCGTATGCCTCAAGCTTTTCGGCATCCACGTAGGCGAGAATTCGCCTCAGTTTTCCCCCATACACGGCTGGAGCAATCACTCCACTGATCGACTGCAATTTGTTACGTAGCTCGTAGTAGGCAATGTCGTAGAGTTCCTGCTCGTCCATCTCGGGGTTACTGACGACCACCAGACAGAGTGGCACACTGGCCGTCGGATCAAACGGCATCACCATGGGTGGAATCGTCCCCGGTGGCAGATAGAACATGTCACTCATCGCATAGGATGATACTTGCGCCATCGCTTCCGCATTACTGATGCCCTCAGTGAAGAAGTCCTTCACCACACAGACGCCTTGCATCGCCTTGGCTTCCTGATGCTCAATGCCAACAGACTGGGCAGTCCAGCGTTGCAGGCGACTCATGATGTCTTTTTCCATCACCTCCGGTGGCATCCCGGGATAGAAGCAGACAATCTGCACTGCAGGAGTGTCAAATTGCGGCAACAGATCTGCTGGAATACGGGTGTAGGCGTAACCACCCAAGACGATTGTCATCAAAGCAGTGACAATGATCAGATGAGGCTTCGCTAGGATCCTACGCATGTGTGTGTCCCGTGAAGTTGGTAGAACCACGCTAAAATCCGGAATCTCCGCGCAGCGGTGCCGGACCACACCATTCGAGTCTATCGTACCCCTACAACCCTCACCGTTAGTATTTATCACCTAATCGACAGATCTTATCGCTGAGAACTGTCTCCCCACCTCACGTCGCGGAGCAAGTTTACCGCGGCAGATGCAACACCAGTTTCACAAACTCACCTCACGGTGTTTCACACTTAGCTTTAAGGTATCAACCGAGCAGCGATGCGATCACGCGTTTGTTCTGAGGTTGGCGGATTCACAGCCGCCCCTCCTCAAAGTGCACCGTGATCCAAAGTGCACCGTGATCCAAAGTGCACCGTGACAAATCACAAGCCTGAAAAAGAACTCGCAGTGTTGTGCTCCGGCCTCACACGACTGAACTTGCATTGCCGGCCTCAGCACTACCCACTGCAGCGAGCCACGAGAAACGGATCGACAAGCTCAAGCCTTGCTGGCTTCGATGCAGCAATCCCCCTTGAAATCAACCACCTGTTCAACACACTGCGTTGCCTCAAGGAACCAAATACGGTCGATCAAGCGATGGAAAAGTAATACGCTGGTTGAATTTGCTGCTCCAACATCCTGCTCCAACACGCGGTGATTTCAGCACTAAATCTGTCTTTACAGGTGCACTCAGCAAGTCACATTTGGCACCGGCAAAGACGGTAAAATAACTCAAATTGTTCCGCGCTTTACTTCATAGACCAGTAAACTCATAGGACATAGAATAGCGCTTAGGAAGTCCGTCCCAGGACCGTTTCCATCCCACACCAATGGGTGCGGAGCCCCTTTATTCGGTTTCTGCAATGCCCCCCGGACCATGTGGCGTGCGTTGACCCAAGATCCAACTTGCGAGCATTCGACTATCGTTGCCCCGCTCACCAACAATCGAATGTTTTGGTTATCACCCGAGCTACAGCTGCCCTGATTCACTTATGAAATACATTCTTGTCATCTTCATGCTGGTATCCAGCATCTACAGCCTTCAACCGGCGACCGCAGCAAGTGATGCAAAGTCACTCGAACTACTCGTGAAGACGCTCAATTCAACTGACAGCCCTCAAGTGCGGACCATTTTGATGCGAGGCATGCTGAGCGGTTTAGCGGGACGCCGCAATGTTGAATCCCCCAAAGGCTGGAAGGAGCTGAGCAAGAAACTCAACGCGAGCCAGCATGCAGAGGAACGCGACCTATTTGAACAGTTATCACAAATTTTTGGTGATGCCGAAGCCACCGAGCGAGCTTTAGCGATCATCGAGGATACGAGCGTTGATGTGGGAACACGACGCACGTCCCTTCGCTCCTTGTTAGCCCAACAAAACGAGCAGGTGTCCCTGAAGCTGGAGAGTTTGCTGGATGACCCTGCGATTCGTCTTGATGCAATCCGGGGCTACGCATCCATTGAAAATGCATCTGCCCCCAAGATCCTGCTGGGCCGATACAGCAAGATGGATGAACCGATGCAACGCGCGATAATCGAAACGCTTGCTTCGCGTAAGGGCTATGCAACTGCGTTACTGAACGCGATTGAGACAGGCAACATTGACCGAAAAGATATCCCGGCTCATGTAGCCCGTTCACTTGATGTTCTGCTCGGTGATCAATTCATTAAAGTTTTTGGCGAGGTTCAGGATCTATCTGCGGACCGGGCTAAGCTGATGGCTAAGTACAAGGCAATGTGCAGCCCTGCGGCGATGGAAAAAGCCGATGCGGAGCGAGGCCGCGCCGTATTTTCAAAAACCTGTGCATCGTGTCATTTGATGTACGGAGAAGGTGGGAAGATTGGACCAGACCTCACAGGTTCTAATCGCGCGAACTTGGACTACATTTTGCTCAACAGCGTCGATCCAAGCTATGATGTACCGGACGGCTATAAGATGGTCTTGATCCAGACCGTAGATGGGCGACTGCTAAATGGAGTGGTTGCTGAAGAAGATGCCAGGCGAGTCATACTTAAAACAGTAGAGCAACCTCAAGTCGTGATCGCCAAGGAAGACATTGAGGCAAGGAAGATATCATCAAAATCGATGATGCCCGATGGGCAACTGGAACAGATGAAACCACAGGAAATGCTTGACTTGATCAAGTATCTCAGAACAACCGCTCAGGTGGAGATGGCAAAGTGAAGCAGCAACGTTTCGTAAAATTGAATTGGTCCTGTTTGGCATTGTGTCTGTTAACAGCAACCCATGCCACAGTGACCCATGCCGCTGACCCCCGTAACGAATTACCGAAGAAACAACATCGCACCAGTGATGCGCCTTTCCTGACGCCCGAACAAGCTGTCAAAAAGATGGCGATTCCCGAGGGTTTCGAAGTTTCGATTTACGCTTCCGAACCCGACATCGCAGAACCAATCGGATTCTGTTTCGATGACCGAGGCCGAATGTGGGTGGCCGAAAACTTCAACTATCGAACCCGGCGAGATCACACTGATGATCCAGTCAGTCGAATCCAGATTCTTGAAGACACCAACAGTGATGGTGTCTTTGACAAAAAGAAAACGTTCACGGATACACTTACATTTACCTCTGGTCTCGCCCCCGGATTTGGCGGCGTGTTTGTTGGTTCACCTCCCAACCTGACTTTCATTCCTGATGCAGACGGGGATGACGTTCCTGATGGTCCACCTCAGGTGTTGCTTGATGGCTGGGGAATCAACGATCGCCACGAAACGCTGAACAGTTTCATCTGGGGTCCCGATGGATGGCTGTACGGGTGCCATGGGGTATTCACACAGTCACGTGTTGGCAAACCCGGAGACAGTGACGATGCGCGGCAGTTCATCGATGGGGGAATTTGGCGTTATCACCCCACACAGAACAAATTTGAAGTGTATGCCCGCGGATTGTCTAACCCATGGGGATTCGACTTCAATGATCAGGGACAGGGATTCGCAACATGCTGTGTGATCCCACACCTGTTTCATGTGGTCCAAGGTGGCGTTTACACCAAACAAAGCCGCCCCCACGTGAACCCGCATATCTACGACGACATCAAAACGATTCGTGACCATACCCACCTGTCGGCGCACGGTGGTGCAAGGGTCTACCTGGCAGATGCCTTCCCACCTGAGTATCGCAATCGATTGTTCATGTGCAATATCCATGAGCATGCTGTGCTGACAGACATTTTGACCCCGAAAGGTTCAAGCTTCATTGGCAGTCACGGTGATGACTTCATGCCGACGAATGACCTTGCCTGGGTCGGATTCAGCGTGGAAACCGGTCCTGAAGGTGGCGTTTACATTCTGGATTGGCACGACACCGATGTCTGCGGCAATACGATCAACTTTGCCAATAGCGGCCGAATCTATCGAATCATGCCCAAGGGTGCGAAGCCCATAGAACGACCAAACCTGAGAGCCATGAGTGATGCCCAACTGGTCGGCCTGCAATCGCACACTAACGATTGGTATGTCCGGCAGGCCAGACTGCTGCTTCACTCTCGAACCGCTGCTGGCAAACTGGACAGCAAACTGGTGCATGAGAAACTGAACCAACTGTTCGACGCGACGGACACCACCGGTCCCCAACGTCTGAGAGCATTGTGGGCACTCCATGTGACTGATGGTCTCAGTACAGACCGGCTGCAAGCTTTACTGAACCACGACGATGAATACGTTCGCAGTTGGTGCATTCAGTTCCTGTGCGATCGCAGCAGCATCCATTCGTTCCAAACCGCAGCAACAACAAACAAGCCTGTTATCAACCGCGAAATTCATGGCAAGTTTGTTGAGATGGCGAGGCAAGACACCTCTCCAATCGTCCGCTTGTATTTGGCATCTGCGTTAGGGCGTCTGCCGTTTGCGGATCGCTGGGCGATCCTGGAAGGATTGGTCTCGCATGCTGAAGATGTGGAGGACAACAACCTGCCCCGAATGTACTGGTTCGCGTTAGAGCCCATGGTTTCCAAGCACACCGATAAAGCCTTGGCCCTTGCAGTATCCGGGAAGATCCCAAAGTTGCAGGAGTTTGTGGCCCGTCGGATGCTGAGCGGGGAAACGGTGGTAGATCTAAGCTCTCCCAAAAAACCAAAGCCCAAGCCAGAGTGGCAAACAACCATTCAAAAAGTGGCCCCAGGTTTTAATGTCCGAAACGTGGGCGAGGGTGGTGTGGTGGCACACGATGCATTCCGCAACGCGAAGGCAGTCCAAACGCATCCGCTCAACAAGAACAAGGCAAGCAGCCTACACCGTACGGCCACGATACCTAAAGGCAAGAAAACGACATTGCAGATGCGAGTCAGCCACCACCCGCATGGCGATTGGCAACTGCGTGTTCTTGCCGACGGAAAGATCATTGAGAACCAACTGGTAAGCTCAAAGTCAGTCGGCGATGACGAGTGGATGGAGGTGTCTGTTGATCTGACCCCCTACGCAGGCAAGAAAATACGTTTGTCCATCGAAAATCATCCCAACAATTGGATGAACGAGTGGGCGTACTGGAACAAAGTTGCAATTACCAGCGAGTGACCTATGAATCTTCGAATCGTTCTTGTGGCCATTCTTCTCACTGGGTCGCTCAGTGGTGTGAATGCTGCCGAAAAAGCCAAAGTCGTATTCATTTCTGGCTCCCCCAGTCATGGACGCATGCATCACGAGCATCGTGCCGGGAATATGATCCTGGCCAAGGCGTTGAACGATTCAGGACTCGCGGTTGAGGCCGAACTGGTACCTCATTATGGCTACCCCAAAGACACGTCGATCTTACAGGATGCAGATACAATTGTGATTTTCTGCACAGGCCATCGCGGTCATGTGCTCAATCCCCACCTGACCGACTTCGACGCCCTGATGAAGAAAGGCACCGGTGTCGTGATGATTCACTGGGCCACCGAAGCGGAAAAGGGTGAACCGGGTCAGAAGTTTCTGGATTGGATGGGCGGTTTTTGCGATCTCAACTGGTCCGTCAATCCGCACTGGGCTCCCGACTTCAAAAGCTTTCCCGATCATCCCATCAGCAATGGCGTCAAACCTTTCAAGATCAATGATGAATGGTACTACCACATGCGTTTCGTCGACGACATGAAAGGCGTCACGCCTATACTCTCGGATCTTCCTCCACCAGAAACACTGAAACGGAGAGATGGTGACAGAAGTGGTAATCCAGCTGTACGTAAGGCGGTGGAGTCCGGTGAAAAGCAGCATGTTGCATGGGCCTATGAACGCCCCGAGGGCGGTCGCGGATTTGGCTTCACGGGTGCTCACAACCACAGCAGCTGGCAAGATGACAACTTTCGCAAAGTAATGCTCAACGCAATTCTATGGACGGCGAATGTCAACGTCCCAGAAGATGGCTGCCCGTCACCGAAACCCAGTGACGAGCAGATTAAAGACAACTTGGATAAGTAGACCGAAATCACTGAACATCAATTCGAACCTTCTCGAGCAGACTTTCTAGCGTCCCGCCTGCCAACCCTGATTGAACTGCCTGGTCAAACGCTTGACGAGTTGTGGTTGTTCCATCGCCACGTTGCGGGTTTCTCTGGGATCAATCTGATGGTCATATAGCTCGACATAGACCGGCGCACGATCAGGGTCCCGATAGTCACGCCACAATACAAGCCGGTACCTGTCGGTCCGCATCGTGTAGCCCATCAGGTGATTTTCAAAGAGATCTCGGTCCCAGCGATCGCCTTGCTGCCGTATGATGCGACTCTCGACATCGCGTATCAACGGACCAAAGAAGGTCTGTCGCATTCCAGCCGATAAAGGATTCGCCGCCCACTCACGAAGTGCAGGATTGGGAAATTGGCTAAATGCTGCTTTCTTCCAGGGCC
>Ga0315315_10003620_pt1 | contig 14187 bp, 11 predicted proteins | sample M140m3416metaG_FD_203699 | JGI IMG/M metagenome (GOLD analysis project Ga0315315, IMG submission 203699) | Ammonia-oxidizing marine archaeal communities from Monterey Bay, California, United States - M1 40m 3416 | ecosystem: Environmental > Aquatic > Marine > Intertidal zone | place: USA...
TTTAGAAAAAATCTGCTCAAGATAATCAAGTGAGATACCCTGACGTAAAGAAATATCTCTTAACGATACAGGATTGATACTATCAAATCTTGCAAGATCAACTAATGCCATTACGGCGTATCTACCTTTTGATGTTAATTTCATATTACCCTTTTAAACAAGGCTTTTTTATACATACCTGACTAAAATGGTCAAGTATAGATTATAATAAAAAAACTAACATATTGTCGCTCACTTGTGATAAACGTAGTTTTTTTTTGAGAATAATAATCAATATCGCTTATGGACAATAAAATTTTAGAAATATTTATTCCAGGTCCTGCTGGAAGGCTTGAAGCTAAATATTATAAAAGTAAAAAAAATACATCTCCAATTGCACTTGTGCTACAGCCTCATCCTCAATATGGAGGGACTATGAATAATAAAGTTGTGGTCGATACTTTTCATACCTTTATGGATAATGACTTCTCCGTATGTAGAGTTAACTTTAGGGGAGTGGGTAAAAGTGATGGAGAATTTGATAATGGGCAAGGAGAGCTTGCAGATGCTGCTGCTGCGTTAGATTGGCTTGAAAGAGAAAATTTTGACAATTCTCAATGTTGGGTATCTGGTTTTTCTTTTGGTTCATTGATAGCTATGCAATTATTAATGAGAAGACCAGAGATAAATAGATTTATTGCAATTTCCCCTCAACCAAATGTTTATGATTTTTCTTTTTTATCTCCATGTCCTACTTCTGGTTTAATGATTTATGGTAAAAAGGATGAATTAGTTCCTCTAGAAGATATTAATGAACTTAATAAAAGATTAAGTGCGCAAAAAGGTATTAAGGTTGAATTTCAATCAGTTGCTGATGCTAATCATTTTTTTTCTAAAACTGAAAATAATTTAATTAAAAGTCTTGATACATATATTAAAAAAGAAACTGCTTTATACTAAAAGTTTTTAACTAATTTTCCACCAACTGTAGGCACCAAACATCTGGTAGTTGCAGGAAAGGATATTGGTAATTTTAAGAAAGATCTTATTGCTAGATATCCAAAAGCTTGTGATTCTATATAATCTCCATTAAATCCATATTTTTCAATTGGTTCTAAAATTATATTACCATTGCTTAATAAATTATTTTTAATTGAGTTAATTAAAAAACTGTTTTTTCTACCACCACCACAAATTAGACATTTAATTTTAATTTTATTATTTTGATTATATAAATATTCAATTCCTTTTGCAATTAAGTAACCAGTAAAACTGGTAATGGTAGCACAACCATCTTCTAACGAAAGTCCTCTAGCAAAAGAAATATCAAAATTTTTTACATCTAACGAACTTTCATATGAATTAATCTTAAAATTATCAATTGCTTGATTTAAAATTAAATGATCAACTTTTCCAGATTTTGCTATTGAGCCATTTTCATCAAATCTTTTATTTGAATTTTTTCTAACCCAATCATCAATTAAACAATTTCCAGGTCCTAAATCAAATGCCTTTAAATTTTCTTCTATATTGTCGTGATCTTTAAATGATTGCGTTATATTTGTAATTCCACCTATATTCATTACTAATATTGGAAAACCAATTTTATATTTATCATTAATATTATTGCTTAAAAGATTATGAAAAATAGGTGTTAAAGGTGCTCCTTGACCACCATTTTTAAGATCTTCTTGTCTAAAATCAAACACAACATTTTTTTTAATTAATTGAGAAATAAGATTCCCATCACCTAATTGTCTAGAAATCTTTTTTTTTGGATCATGAAAAATCGTATGTCCATGAAATCCTACAAAATCAATTTTTTCATTATATTTTTGCATTAGATCTCTAATAAATTTAGTGTGAAAAAGTGTTATTTCTCTTTCTAACTCTACTAATTGTTTTGAATACTTTTCTAAATCTTTATGATTATGAATTAAATTTCTTAAATTAACCAAATGTTTATGCAAGTTCTCATCATACTCATGATATTCATCTAATATATTTATAAATTGATCAAATCCATCTGTTTTAATTAATGATATATCAATACCATCCATAGAAGTACCGCTCATTAACCCTATTGCAGTGTATAATTTTTTTTTCATTGATATTCTTTTTAATAAAAATTTGTATATTGTGTAACTATAAACTTATGAATAATTTTTTAAAAGAATTTAAAAATAGAGGTTTTTTCTATCAATGCACTAATGAGAAAGAATTATCTGATTTAATGAATAATGAAAAAATCAAAGCATATATCGGTTTTGATTGTACGGCAGGAAGCCTGCATGTTGGAAGTTTGTTACAAATTATGTGTCTTCGATTGCTTCAAAAAAATGGTCATCGCCCAATTGTATTGCTTGGAGGTGGAACCACCAGAATTGGTGATCCTTCGGGCAAGGATAAAACTAGAAAAATTTTAATTGAAGAAGAGATTGAAAAAAATATTAAAAATATTAAAAATATTTTAAAAAAATTTTTAGATAACAATGACCCCAATACTAAGCCTTTTTTTGTTAATAATTATAATTGGCTTAAAAATTTAAATTATATATCTTTTCTCCGTGATATTGGAAAGCATTTTACAATTAATAGAATGTTATCTTTTGATAGTGTGAAAACAAGATTAGAAAGAGAACAATCTCTTAGCTACATGGAGTTTAACTATATGATTCTACAGGCTTATGATTTTTTAGAATTAAATAAAAATGAAAACTGTGTTTTGCAAATTGGTGGTTCAGATCAATGGGGAAATATTGTAAATGGAGTTGAACTTATAAAAAGATATTCTAATAAACAAGCTTATGGCTTAACAACACCATTAATTACTTTGGCAACTGGAGCTAAAATGGGTAAGTCTGAAAATGGTGCTATCTGGTTAGATGAAAAATTTTTATCTGCATACGATTACTGGCAATTTTGGAGAAATACTGATGACAGGGATGTTATAAAATTTTTAAAAATGTTCACAGACCTTAAAGTTAATGAAATTGAAAAAATCAAAGATAACGATATTAATGAATTAAAAAAATTATTAGCAAACAAAGCCACAACAATGCTACACGGTGAAACAGTATCACAAAATTCAGAACAAGCTGCAAAAGAAGCATTTTCAGGAAGTTCGCTTGGGTCAAACTTACCTTCAATAAATATTAAATATCAGGACATAAATAGCAAAATTAACATTGTAGATTTAATTTTACTATCTAAATTAGAAAGTTCAAAAAGTGAAATTAGAAGACTTATAAAAAGTAATGGTGTAAAAATTAATGATAAAATAGTTTCTGATGAAAAATTTATTATTAGCAATAATTTATTTAAAGAAAATTACCTTAAACTTTCAATAGGTAAAAAAAGACATATAAAGATTCAATTAAATTAATTTTTTTTGATTTTTTCTAATGTTCGAGTAATAAATCTCGGAGTTAAAGTTTTTATCGGGTTTACTGTAGTTTCTAATTGATTTGGAGGTCCTTTAATTTTAAAACTTACACCAAAAACTCCTTCACCTGTTTTATCTCCAACAAGAATTTTGCCCAAAATTGGTATTGTACTAATCGTTTTATTAATTGTGGTAGCAGGAACTAAGGTTCCTCTTAAACTAATAATTTTGTCTTTTTCAACATATCCACTCATTAAAATTGAAATAGCAGGGCCAATTGCATAAATTTCATCAATTTTCAATAAATTCTCCTCATTTTTAAAATTCATCTCAAATTCATCAAATCTAATTCCTTCTCCAGATAAAATATCGGCAATTCCTTGGAGTGAGGCCAGTGTTAATAATTTTGTCAAAATAGGCATTTCTTTTAATTTAAAATCATAAATTTTTAATTTAGCTTGAGATGATTTACCTTTCTTGGATGAATAAAAATCTAAATAACCATCTTCAAAACCTTTTATAAATTTATATCTATCAACCAATAATTTTGCTTTAGAAGAAAATAATGTGGTGACTTTTTCGTTATTTTTAGTTTTTATTGAAAAATTTAAATTTTTATTACCTTGGAGTGAGGCTTCTATATCTGCATCAAACACTTTATTATTCTTAATAAAAATTTTAGCTTTTAAATCACTAACAATATTTTTTTTATCAAAAAAAACTTCTTTTAAATTCATATTTATATTTATATCATTTTTTAAAATTCTAAATTGGTCATCTCCCTTGCTTTTAAGCAAATCAGATATTAAAGTATTTGCATTAAATATTGATCCATTTAATATGTAATTATTAATACCTTTTTTTTTAATTATTAATTGATTTTTTTTATTTTCAGTATCTACATAATTCAAATCTAATTCATCTATTTTCAAAATTTTATTATCTTTATTTAAAGCAAGATTTTTTAAAAAGATCTTATTTTCTTCTGAGCTAATACTAAATTCTTCTAAGTTTAAATAACTACTTTTTTCATAACTACCAGTTGCTCTTAACTTACTTTTTAATTTTTCATTTTTCTTGAAATTCAATATATCAATTTCTAGTGAAGTATTATCTAAATTTAACTTAGTATCAAAATTTAATTTTTTACCACTTTTGGATAAATTGTAATTGATCTTTTCAAAATCATTTTCTAGCTGAATTTCACCCAATCCTTCAATTAACAAATTATCTTTTTTGTAATTAATTTTTATTTCATTATTTTTTAATTTCAATTTTCTGTTAATTTTTGGAATAAATTTTTTTAAAGATAATTTATTTTTAACATTTAATTCACTTAAAAAAATTTTAGAATTTATTCTTAAATCTAGATCTTTTTTAATAAAAGAATATTCAATATCATCAAATTCTTTTTTTAGTTTGATTTTACCTGAGCCAATTAAAGACAAATAATTTTTTTTATATTTAGCTTTAATTTTATGATTTTTTAAATAGATAATATTTTTTATATCAGTAAAATAATTATCAAATATAGCGGGTTTTTTATACTCGGAGTCAAAAATATCTATCTCGGAATCTAAAACTAAATCCTTTAATCTAAATCTTTCATCTATTTTAAAGGAAAAATTATTTTTTGTAGCAAATTTAGTATTTAATAAATCAAAATATTTTAAATCTAATTTTATTAATTTAAAAAAACTATCATCTAAAATAGATTTTTTATTTTTTATATCTCCTGTAAACAGGAAATCTTTTTTATTGTTTGTAATTTTCAAATAATTTGAAAAAAAATCAGTTTTATCTAATTTGAAATTTAAGTCTTTTAAATTAAAGACATCTTTATTTATATTATAAAGAAAATTTATATTTTCAAAATATTGATTTTTTAATAAATTTATTTTTCCATTTTTTAAGGTACCATTAATTTTATAATCATCTTTTATCTTTCCTTTATCATCAAAATTTAGATTAATGTCTGTAATTATATGACCACTTTTAATAGCTCTTTCTATGAAAAATAATTCTGTTTTATTAGTTGCTCCTCTTATAAAAGCAATTAAATCCTTTAATAATATAGATTTTGTTGAAATATTAAAATTTGAAGAAACTAATTTATTTTCAAATATTGATTTTAATGAAATGCTAGCTTGAATATATTCAAGTTCTAATTTTTTATCTTTATATAAAATATTTGCACCAATCGTTTTAGCTTTTATTTTGAAATTAAATGGGTCTAAAGTTATTTTTGATCTTTTTAATTCAATTTCTAAATTATTATCAATTTTTGCAACTTTATCTTTTATTTGATTGTTAAATTTTTCTGTCTCTATTCCAAATACACTTAAATAAAATATAATCAAAATTATAAAACTAGTAGTTAAAAATATATATTGTATAAATTTTTTTTTCATTTTATTTCATATAAAGATTTTTCTAAAAATTCATCTAGATCACCATTTAAAACTTTATCTGGACTTGAACTTTCAAAATTAGTTCTATTATCTTTTACTAGCCTATATGGCTGCAAAACATAAGATCTAATTTGATGTCCCCAGCCAATCTCTGACTTCGAGTTTTTAATATTTTGGTCGTCTTGTTCTCTTTTTTTAATTTCATAGTCGTATAGTCTTGCTTTTAACATACTCATACATGTTTCTTTATTTTTATGTTGAGATCTTTCATTTTGGCACTGAACAACAATTTTAGAAGGAATATGGGTTATTCTAACTGCGCTATCTGTTGTATTCACATGTTGTCCTCCTGCTCCACTAGAACGATAAGTATCAATTCTTAAATCTTTTTCAATAATTTCAATATTTATGTTTTCATCTATGACTGGGTAAACCCAAACACTTGCAAAACTAGTGTGTCTTCTAGCGCCTGAATCAAATGGAGAAATTCTTACCAGCCTGTGTATTCCGGACTCTTTTTTTAACCATCCAAATACGTAATCACCTTCTATCTTTATAGTTGTAGATTTTATACCTGCTTCATCACCTTTGTGTTCACTAATTAATTCTGATTTAAAATTTTTTTGATCACACCACTTCATATACATTCTTCTTAACATATCAGCCCAATCTTGACTTTCTGTTCCTCCGGCCCCTGCGTGAATCTCTATATAACAATCTAACGGGTCAGCTTCATTAGATAAGAAACATCTGATCTCATTTTTTTTAACTAAAATTCTTAAATCTTTTACATTTTGTAAAACTTCTTTTTGAACTATGTTATTGTTTTCTTCTGAGGCCAACTCACTTAGATCATCTAAATCTTTAAGCTGGACTATAGAATTATTATGAGAACTAATTAAATCCTCAAACAATTTTTTTTCTTTAATTATTTTTTTTGAATTATTCTTGTTTTGCCAAAAGTTGGCTTCCAACATTTTTGCGCTTAAAATTTCGAGTTTTGAATAGATATCATTTTTTTCAAAGATACTCCTTAACTCTTTTGTTTATTTTATTTATTTCTTCTCTGTAATTTTGAAATTTATCATCCATTAATAAAACTTTAATATATTATTTGCATCTAATCTATTAGTATTTGAATAAAGAACTTTACCATTAACTATATTTTTTTCTTTATATACTTCAATAATTGTATTTTTTGAGGCAAAATTTGCTTTTTGACCTGTTTTAGAATCTACTACCATCATAATTGTTCCTTTGGCCACTTTAAAAGGTCTAGCTTCTGACTTTTTTATGGCCTTTTTAAGAAAGTTTTTAAATATCGGTAATGCAGTTTTTGAACCAGTTTCATATCTGCCGAGTGGCATAGGATTATCTGCACCTACGTAAACTCCAATTAATAAGTTTGAAGTAAAACCAATAAACCAAGTATCAGTATTTTTATTTGTGGTACCAGTTTTGCCAGCTACATTTAAGTTGAGATCCCTCAATTTCTTTCCAGTTCCTCTTTGAACAACTCCTTCGAGTATAGAAGTTATTTGATAAGCAGTTTGGGCAGAAAATACTTGTTTATATGTATTTTTTACTTTTGGATAATCTTTTCCTAAATATGAAATTTGGTTACAATTAATGCATTTTCTTTTATCGTTATTATAAATAGTTTTTCCTTCACTATCTTGAATTCTATCTATTAAAATAGGATCTACCAGTTTCCCTCCATTTACAAAAGCTGAATAAGCAGAAGTAAGTTTTAATAAAGTTGTTTCGGTAGACCCAAGTGAAATTGATAAAAGTTTTTCTGGATTTTTATATATTCCTAAATTTTTTGAAGAATTTACAATTTTATCAACACCTAAATCTTGAGCAATTCTTACCGTCATTAGATTTCTTGATTTTTCCAACCCAGTTCTAAGCGTTGATGGGCCGTAAAATTTTTTACCATAGTTTTCGGGTTTCCACATTTTTAAATCTTCACCTTGATCTAAGACTAAAGGTGCATCTAAAATTATAGATGTTGGTGTATAATTATTTTCTAAAGCCAAAGCATAAACAAAAGGTTTGAAAGCTGAACCAGGTTGTCTTAAAGCTTGTGTTGCTCTATTAAACTCACTTTTTTTAAATGAAAAACCACCACTTAATGCTAAAATTCTACCAGTGTAAGGATCCATTACAACTATACCACCATTTATTTTAGGTATTTGTTTCAAACTATAATTTATTTTATTAATTTTTTTTACATAAATTATGTCACCAATTTTTAAAAGTTGATTAAATTCTTTTTTCGTCCAAGAAATATCTTTAAAATTAATTTTACCATTAATTTGTGCTTGTGTCTCGATATCTGCAGAAAATTTATTTAATTTTTTTACTATTGCTAGTTCCCATTTAATTGATTTTTCTATATTAAATTTCTCTAAATTATTCTTCCAATTTTTAGAATATTTTTTATTAGCTAAAGCACCTCTCCAACCTTTTCTTTTATCATATGAAATTAAACCTTCCCTCAAACTTTGTGTTGCAATTTTTTGTAACTCCAAATTTATTGGTGTATTAATATTAAATCCTTGTTTATATACTTTATCATAAGTAAATGTTTCAATAACTTTTTTTCTTACATCTTCAATAAAATATTGTGCATCTTCTAAATAAACTTTTTTTGATTTATTCAATTTTATATTTTCATTTGTAAGTCTTTTATAAAGTTTTAAATCTATGTATTTATTATCAAATAAATTTTTTAAAACTAAGTTTCTTCTAAATTTAGCTAATTCTATATCCCTATAAGGATTATATTTACTCGGAGCCTTAGGTAGAGCTGCCAACAAAGCAGCTTCTGCATAATTGAGATCCTTAATAGATTTATCAAAATATTGCAAACTAGCAGCTGCTACACCGTATGCTCCACTCCCTAAATAAATTTGATTCAAATATAATTCTAAAATTCTCTCTTTAGATAGTGCTCTCTCAATTCTAAATGCAAGAATTGCCTCTTTAATTTTTCTATTTAAGCTTACCTCATTAGTAAGTAAAAAATTTTTTGCTACTTGTTGAGTAATAGTTGACGCTCCCTCAAGTCGTTTTGATTTAATTACATTAGAAATATTATTTATTATAGCTCTTAAAACCCCTTTGGCATCAACACCAGGATGAAAAAAAAAGTTTTTATCTTCTGCAGATAGAAATGAATAGATTACATTTTTTGGAATTGAATTATATGGAACAAAAACTCTTTTTTCTGTAGAAAAATCTGCTACTAATTCACCTTTTCCAGAATATACTTTGCTTGAAACGGGGGGTTTGTAGTTTTTAAGAAATTTATAATCAGGTATATTACTTGAGTAATTCCATAAAACGCCAAAAATTAAGATACTTACCAATAAAAGAAGGGACATTAAAATAATTAGTAAATTCTTAAAAAACTTATTCATTTTATTTCCATTATATCGTGGAATTTGTTAAAGATAAGGCACAAGAATTAAACAAAATTTTATAAACACTTAAAAACCTAATGAAAAAATCAAAAAAATTACTATGGAAAAAAATTTATATATCGATGCATCGCATCCCAATGAAACAAGAGTTGTTCTTAAATCCGGTGACAATATTGAAGATTACGAATACGAAGGTTTAAAAAATAACTTAATTAAGAATAATATTTACCTTGGAAAAGTAAGCAGAATAGAACCTTCTCTTCAAGCTGCCTTTATTGATTTTGGTAGAGATAGACATGGGTTTTTATCATTTAATGATATTCAATCAGATTATTATCAAATTCCAAAAGCAGATTTAGAAAAAATCAAGGAGGAAGAAGAAAAAGCAAGAGAAGAGCTCTCGAAAGAAGTTGAAGCAAAAGAAGAAGAAAATATAGCTGAAGGAAAACTTGAAATTGACGATCCTATTGAAGTTAAAAAAGAGCTTTCTGAAGAAAACGATATCAAAGAAGATTTAAATGAAGAAAAAGATCAGAAGAAAGAAAATAAATTAAAATTTAAAAGATATAAAATACAAGAAGTTATCAAACCAAATCAAGTAATTTTAGTGCAAGTTATAAAAGATGAGAGAGGTCAAAAAGGGGCTGCTCTTAGTACATTTATTTCAATTGCTGGGAAATATATTGTGTTAATGCCCAACACTCCAAAAGGAGGTGGTATTTCCAGAAAAATATTTAATCCAACAGATAGAAAAAAAATTAGAACTATCCTTAATGAAATTGAGATTCCTAAGGAAATGGGCCTTATTGTAAGAACTGCCGGTAGTAACAAAACTAAGAATGAAATTAATAATGATTTAAGTTCACTCATCAAAACATGGAGTCAGATTAAAGATACAGCTATAAATTCTATTGCCCCATCTTTAATCCATCAAGAAAGTGAGATCATTAAAAGAACTCTAAGAGATATGTTTGATGACAATACTCAAAACATTATTGTTGAAGGGAATGATGGTTATAAAAAAGCTCAAACCTTTATGAAAATGATTATGCCTTCAAAAGCAAAAAAAGTTAAAAAATATAGAGGAAAAATACCATTATTCATTGAAGAAAATATTGAACAAAAATTACATCAAATCTTTGATTCTCAAATAAAATTAAAATCAGGTGGATACTTAGTGATAAATCCAACTGAAGCTTTAGTTTCAATTGATATTAACTCTGGAAGCTCCATAAAAGGTAAAAATGTTGAAAGTACTGCCGTAGATACAAACATAGAAGCTGCTGAAGAAATTGCGAGACAAATCAAAATTAGAGATTTGTCTGGATTAATTATAATAGATTTTATTGATATGCTAGGATACGGAAATCGAAGATTAGTTGAAAGAAAATTAAAAGAAAAATGTAGATCTGATAGAGCGCGTATACAAATAGGAAGAATAAGTAATTTTGGTCTTTTGGAAATGTCTAGGCAAAGACTTAGAGAAAGTGCAATAAAATGGAAAATAACTTTAACAGATGAGTCTTTTGCTCTAAAATTGTTAAAAACTGTTGAATTAAAAGCGGTTATTAATAAGGCTAAGTTTGTTGAATTAAGAGTTTGTGAAAAAATTTCTGATTTTTTAAAAGAAAACTTCGTAGATGATTTAACTTACTTTGAAAAAAAAAATAAAATCAAAATAGATATTGTTAGCGACTCTACGCTTATAATACCAGAATATAAAATCAATATTCAAAATAAATCAAAAAAAATAATTGAAGTAGTAGAGTATTATGAAAAATTAAAAAATTTAGAAATTCAAAATAAAGAAGATAAAATTATTGAAAAAAAAGTTGTAAAAAAATTTAAAAAATCATTTAGAAAAAAAAAATATTATAAAAAAGTTAAATAATACCTTTAATAGGTGAAGAAGCTCTGCCCATTAAGGTTTTATCAATTCTACCAGAATTAAAAGATTGTCTACCTGCAATAACAGCATTTTTAAATGCACTTGCCATCTCAAATGGTTTTTTTGCTTTTGCAATAGCTGTATTCACCAAAACCCCATCACATCCTAGTTCCATTGCTATTGTGGCATCAGATGCTTGTCCTAAACCAGCGTCAATAATTAAAGGTAGTTTGGTTTGTGCCCTTATTATTTGAATATTTATTTTATTCTGAATGCCTAAACCAGAACCAATAGGAGCTGCCAAAGGCATAATCGCCTCAGCACCAGAATTTTCAAGACGTTTTGCAATTAATGGGTCATCATTACAATAAACCATAACTTTAAATCCTTCTTTAGCTAGTATCTCAGTAGATTTTAAGGTTTCAATCATATCAGGAAATAAATTTTTTTTGTCACCTAACACTTCTAATTTTACTAATTTCCATCCACCTATTTCTCTAGCTAACCTAAGAGTTCGTAAAGCTTCTTTTGAATTAAAGCATCCAGCCGTATTAGGTAAATAAGTGATTTTTTTTGGATCAACATAATCCATTAGTAATGGCTTATTTTTATCTGAAATATTAACCCTTCTTACCGCAACTGTCACAATTTCTGCGCCTGAAAGTTTAATTGCTTTCGCACATTCTGACATACTTTTATATTTTCCTGTTCCTACAATTAATCTTGAGTTAAATTTTTTATTTGCAATTATTAGACTGTCTTTTTTCAAATTAACCACCTCCAATAAAGTGAACTATCTCAATTTTATCATTTTTTTTTAATTTTATTTTACTAATTTTTTTTTTATCTATTATTTCCTGATTAAGCTCAATAGCTACTTTTTTTAATGGGATTTTGAGATGTTTCAACAATTCTGATAGCTTATAACCTTCAATTATAGATTTGATTTTACCATTTACTTTAATTTTTATTTTTTTTATTTTTTTCATCGTATATAAGTGCTGAATGAATAATAAAATTATTATTATTAATGGTCCAAATCTTAATCTATTAGGTGAAAGAGAACAATCACAATATGGATCAACTTCTTTTGAAGAATTAAAAGAAAATTGCTTAAAAAAAGGACAAGAAATTGGTGTAGATATAGAATTTGCTCAATCTAATGTCGAAGGAGAGTTGGTAAATATAATTCAAGACTCAAGAAAAAAATATGAAGGTATTATTATAAATGCTGCTGGTTTCACTCACACATCTGTAGCAATACGTGATGCTCTAGATCTCTTTAAAAAACCAATAATTGAACTTCATATATCAAATATTTATAAAAGAGAGGAGTTTAGACATAAATCACTTATAAGTGGTGTTGTAACAGGAGGAATATTTGGATTAGGTACAGAAGGATATATTTTGGCCATAATTTCATTACAAAAGACCTTGCAAAATGAAAATTGATAAAAAAATAATTAAAGAACTAAGTGATTACTTAAAAGAATTTAATTTAACAGAAATAGAGATAACAGAAAAAGATACAAAGATAAAAGTATCAAAAAATAATGTTTCTATTAGCAATCAGCCTCAAGTAGTTTCGCACGCTCAAACTTTAACTAACGAAAATTCTACAACAATACAAAATATTAATCCAGGTACTAAGATCACATCACCTTTAATAGGAACTGCATACCATGCTCCAGAACCAGGTGCTAAAAAATTTGTAGAAATAGGAAAAAAAATTAAAAAAGGTGACACAATCATGATTGTTGAGGCGATGAAAACAATGAATCATGTTCCTTCTACATCTGATGGTGTGGTAAAAGAAATTTGTGTTGAGGACGGACAACCTGTCGAATTTGGTCAAACTATTATTATCCTAGAATAAATAATGTTTAAAAAAATTTTAATTGCGAACCGAGGGGAAATTGCGGTTAGAATTATACGAGCTTGCAAAGAATGGGGAATAAATACTGTAGCCGTTCACTCCGATGTGGATAGAGAGAGTATGCATGTAAGAATGGCTGATGAAAGTGTATGTATTGGCTCACATCAACCTGCGAATAGTTATTTAAATATTCCAGCATTAATGTCAGCTATAGAACTTACAAATGCAGATGCTGTTCACCCTGGATATGGTTTTCTTTCTGAAAATGCAAATTTTGCAAGAATTTTAGAAGAAAATAAAATTAATTTTATAGGAGCTTCTTCAAAACATATAGAAATGATGGGTGATAAAATCCAAGCAAAAAGAATAGCAAAAGAAAATGGATTGCCAGTAATTGAAGGGTCTGAGGGTGGTGTGAAAGATATTTCAGATGCAAAAGAGCTTTGCAAGAGAATTAGTTTTCCTGTCTTAATTAAAGCCTCTGGTGGTGGTGGAGGTAAAGGTATGAAAATAGTTTATAAAGAAGAAGAGTTTGAAACTCTATTTTCAACTGCAAAATCTGAAGCCCAAAAATATTTTGGAAACGATGAGGTATATATTGAAAAATTTTTTCAAAATCCAAGGCATATAGAAGTCCAAATATTAGCAGGAAAAAACAATGTAGTACACTTACATGAAAGAGATTGTTCTGTACAAAGAAGACACCAAAAATTAATTGAGGAAACACCAAGCCCAGTTTTAAATGACGAAATAAGAAAAGACCTTTTTGAAAAAACTACAAATATGGTTGCAAAAATTGGATATCTAGGAGCTGGTACTGTTGAGTTTATATATGAAGATGGAAAATTTTATTTTTTGGAAATGAATACAAGAGTTCAAGTAGAACATCCTGTTACCGAGATGGTAACAGGAATAGATATCATTAAAGAACAAATATGGATAGCTTTCACTGGTGAAACTGCTTTAAAACAAAATGATATTAATCCAAGGGGTCATGCAATTGAATGTAGAATTAATGCTGAGGATGCCAGCAAAAACTTTCAACCTTCACCAGGAATAATTAGTATGTGTCATCAGCCTTCTGGCTTTAGAACTAGAGTAGATGGAGCAATATTTCAAGGTTATAAGGTAACACCTTACTATGATAGTATGGTTTGTAAATTAATTTGCCATGGAAGAAACAGAACTGAAGCGATTCAAAGAATGAATAGGTCTTT
>Ga0315315_10003621_pt1 | contig 14187 bp, 5 predicted proteins | sample M140m3416metaG_FD_203699 | JGI IMG/M metagenome (GOLD analysis project Ga0315315, IMG submission 203699) | Ammonia-oxidizing marine archaeal communities from Monterey Bay, California, United States - M1 40m 3416 | ecosystem: Environmental > Aquatic > Marine > Intertidal zone | place: USA...
ATTCTTGACTAAAGCTTAACTCTCGACCTAACAATCTAGCAGACGTACCACTAATTTTAGCTGTACCAAGAACACGTTTGTTTGCCATATAACTTTTAGTTTGTTCTGGATCCATAAACATTGCCACTATGTCTTCTTGAGCAAAATTATGTCTAGTAGCAAGCATATTCAATACTTCAGGATCAGCAATACGAGCAGCTTCTTCAGCTACTTGAATACGAGAACGCCATTCAGACAAAGAAACATCACCAGCTATAAGCTGCGTTAAAGAAGTTCCTGTACCTAAAAAGTCTGGGTTAAGACCAGCAGCTTTAGCTATCTGATTGTATCCCCGAATAGTGTCTATGTAAGTTGCTTCGCTTATAACAGGCATACCAGCTTGTCTACGTAAAGCCATGCCTGGAAATTTTGTATCGTACGCTGCACGAACTACAGGATCAGTGCCGTATCTCATTTCCATAACTACAGCGTTAGCATCTTTGCCTTGCATAATTTGTTCGTTAGCCCAGTCACTTAATTGACCTAAATCAAACTGTTCTAATAATCCTTTTAAAATTCCCTTAGCAGATTGTTGTGATTGGTTTATTAAATAGTCATCGTATGGAGTCCCAAGCCTGGGTGGCCCCATTGGGTTTCGTACAGTTGGTTTAGTATTTCTTAACCCAGTTGTAGGATCAATACTATAACCTTCTTGATTAGTAAAATCCCCTGGATTAGCTACAGGCAACCCAGTATCTGGATCAGTTATCACACGCCCATTATCTAACATAGGATTGTAATCAAATTCAGGATTGTTTCTAGTTACATCAGTAATACCAACAGCAGCTTCTACCGCAGCACGCTCATCTTCAGTACTTTTTCTACGTGCAATAAGCTCACCACTTGAAGCAACATTGCCATCTGTATTTACATAATCATAATTTTCTACAACCATTATACGTTAGCTCCTAACAATGTACCAATTTCAGCTGCTCGCTGATACGCAACATTTATACCTTTAGTACTTTCATCATAAGTTTTGGAACGTCTTAAAGCTTCAGCAAAATCAGCAGGCGCTATTTGACCTCCGCCTAATCCAAGAAGCCACTCAGAATCTTCCCCATCCCACATAGGGTTTCGCCCAATAGTGTTAGCAAATATGCCACTAAAACTATTAGCTATATCAAGAACTGTACGCCCAGCTTGCAATCTATCTGCCCACGCTGGATACAAATCAGCAGCGTAATCAGCATATTCAGCGTTCAATTCAGTTACAGAAATATCTCCATTAAATAACCTTTTTGAATCTTTTTCAAGAGTCATAGGGTCAAGAGAAATATTGTATTGCCTTGCTGAATTCGCAACATTTTCTTGAGATTTATTAATTTCGCCACGCAAAACTGTATCTTCTGTATCAACAAAATTAACATCTTCTACAGTAGTGTCGCCATCAGAAAGCCATTGTTTTATTTCGCTTTCAGAGTTTATACCGTTTTCCCAAAAGAATTTAGCTGCATCAAGAATTTTAGTTTCATCCCAAACAATACCGCTACCATTCAAAACATTTTCAAGTAACCGTTTTTGTCCAGCAATTAAACCTCGTCGCCTAGTAGAATATTCTTCTTCACCGCTATCTGGACCAGCAGACTGCCATTGCTCTAAAGCAGTTTTTTGATTTCTTGTTAAATCTTTATAGTAATCAGTTTGTTTAAGTTGCTCTTCAACCCAAGCTTCAAATTCTTCTGTACCTTTTTCAAGCCCTAAAGCTTCCCAATCGTTTTGTATAATATCAAATAGATCTCTACCGTTTACCAGAAGATCGTCTCGGCCTTCTAAATATTTTAACCTAGACTCTACTGAATCCCATTCTCGTTCTTCTACCATCCCAGGTTCAGGTTCTCCAAACTCTGGAGGATAATAATCTTTATCTTCAGTATCATCAGTTGAGTTCACAAACACTGGATCAAAAGTTTCTTGATTCCGCATTTCCATACTAACTTGCTCTAAACGTTTTTGTAAAAGATCAACTTGTTCACTATTAGCAATATAAGTTTCATCGTCTTCAAATCTCCCACTTAAACCTGTATCCCTATCGATTTGTTCTCCACCACGAAACTGACGAGTACCCCTATAGCTACTCCGTATATCATTATTCTCAAGATTCAATTCTTGAATTTCGTTTTCCAAACGAATAAGTTCGTTTTTCTTTTCAAGAATCATGTTTTCGTATTGTTTATTAGAAAGATCTTTCCCTGTAAAATTTAAAGCGTTAGCATCAGCAAAAGCAGCTTTCCAAGCTTTTATATATTCAGGTTTATTTCCATTTTTAACATTGTCTGGGTGCACAGACCAAGCACCATAACTATCTCCTTCTTTATACCCCATTCCTACAAGAAGAGCTTCAAGATTTTTTTCGAGCAATTCTTCTTTTGTGTAATCTGTAGTTAATCCCCACCAATCTTTAAGCCCTTGACTAGTAGGCATATCAAGAAATTGACCGTAAAACTTACTACCTTGTTCCCCATCACGTTCTAAAGTAATTTTTCTGTTTTCTGTAGGTATCCCTAAACGTTTTGCCCGTTTATGACCATCAGCATTCGGTTTAAAATTGACTTGGAATAACCCGTACGAATCATCTACCCCATCATTTTCTGGAATATTTTTAATGTTTAAAGAATTACGACTTTCTAACTGGGCAATCGCAATAAAATTTCTTATAGTCTCTTCTGAAAATACACCTTTACTTGAAAGAAACTGCGCTAATTCTTTAGAAGTAACTCGCATTTTTGCCATCAGATAACTCGTTTCAAAATTTTGCCCAACACATTCATACTGTCAAAATCATTCTTCTCTTTAACTTTATCCTCAAAATTAGTTTCAATTTCGTTCTCATAATTAGCAGCAAAATCGTAATTAGTTAACCTTGTATTACCTATATTCTCTCTCTGAAAATCACGAGTCCATCCCTCAATCATTCCTTTTGTTTGAGCATCAGGAACTCGACCAGTCAAAGCAAGAAACGTTTCATCAAACAACTTTTCACTTACCAAAGGCGTAATCTTAGAAACAGCATCAGTCCTTACAGCTAAATCAAACAAATCATCTTGAAAATCGTTAACAGACACAGTGCCTCTACGAATTTCTCTATCACTAAAATCGCTTTCCCTAAGATCAGGAATATATTTATCGCCTACAAAAGTAGGTTCATTAACGTTTAAAGCTTGTTCATACTCTGACACTGAACTAACCGACATTAATGCTGCAAGCACACTGTCTCGTTCATACATTAAATTTGGATCAGTAAACATTGACAACCCTATAGCTTGCTGCATATAAGATTGTCCTGAAGCATTTTTATCTGAACCATTTAACGATAAAGACTGCGCTATCAAACGTTGGATGTCAGGAGTTTGAGCATCGTAAATAGCTATTGCATCTGCAAAAGTAAAAGGAACGTTTTGTGATTCTTTCCTAACAAACTGCAACCCTGTTTCATCTTCTAATTGCTGATCAAACATCAATATGTTTTCGTCTGTATAAGGAGCTAAACGTCCAGTAGGAAGATTAGTTTGAGCTTGCTGTTCTTCAAAATACGATAACGGTTCAAACCCAATAAGTCCTCTTCTAGGAATGCCTGCCGTAATATCAGCATTAGACATAAACATGCCTTCAAAATCTTCACCTGTATCTTGAACACCTAAATAAGCAAACGGAACATAATCAAAATCTTGATAATAACTAAATTCATTTTGGGCATTACCTAAATACGCTGAAGAAAACAGTTGCCTTGCACCATATATTTCTGGATAACTGTCAAGATCAACTCTGTTTAAACCGTATGTTTCTTCAAACAAATCAACATCTGGAGCAGTCTGTCGTTCTTCTCTTTCTACTGCTTTGCCTGCTTCTACTCCTGGTACAGGATTTATTTCTTCACCAGGTAACAAATCTTCAACACGTTCTGTTGAACCATCAGGCATGTTTACTTTAGGAAAAAGACTTTTACTTGCTTCGTTTTGTTCAATTAAAAGTTGTTCTAAATATGCTTCTTTTTTCTCCTCATACTGTTCTACAGTAAAACTATTTAAATCTTGGCCTGTGTCATAAAGCATTTGTTGAAATACTTGATCAGGGTTTCGACCATTTAAAGCAACTTGTATTTCATTATACAACTCTTGTTCTTCATCAGTAAGCACTGCTTCTACGCCTGAACCAACTACTGCACCAGCACTTATCATAGTAACAATTTTTCTAAACGTAGTCTTAAATAACTGCGCCGCTATTCTAGCTGCTATTGCTGAGCCAATCATATTAAGTGTCCTGACCGTGTACTTTCAATTTCTATTTTTTCTATTTCCATAATCTCATCCAAAAGATCTGGTGGTCTATTTCTCCAAGTAATAGTTTCAATATCTCTAAAATATTTATTATAAATATCAACAAAATCAGGTTTAATTTTTAATTTGTTAATTTTTGAAAGCCACTGTTGTTTTAATACTTTATTATTTGGATGCGACAAACTACGCAAACCTGGATCTTTGCGACCGCCAGCAATCCATTTCTGCGTCATCTGTCTTGAAAAAGAATCATGCGTATTAACAAAATCTTGTATCAAACCCATTTCAGGTCTGCCAGCAAAAGCTTCAAGTTCTAAAGTTTCTCGGAAAAAATTTAACATTCTTTCTTGGAAAACAGGACTAGAACCTTCATTAAACTTTGCAGCAAAAATACCGTTACGTTTTTTAAGATCTTCTATAGCAGCTTCTTTTCTTAACCATGCTTCTGAAGTAGTTGGATCTTCAAGACTTGCTCCAGCTTGAAGACGGGGTTGTATCTCTAGATTATAATTATTAGCAATAATTCTGTACTCACGCCACCCTTCTTTTTCAGCAGCAGCTACTAACACTTCGTCAGGATTTAACGCAAAAGTATTTCGTCTAGCTAAAGTTCTGTTGTATTCAAACTGTGAATCTAACGATCCATCTTCCATCAAAATAAAAGATCTAGCTTCTGGATATGTTTCCCACAAATCTGTTACTTCTTCATAAGCTTTGCTGCCTTCGACAGTAACAGTGCCAGCATTTTTTATACCTTGGCTTCTACCTATATATCCCCAAAGTTCTGGATACGTATCAAGAAGCCAAAACTCTGCATTTGCTTGACCAACTCTATCTTCAACTCTATAAAATTCTTGCATTACAGAATGGTAAGGCATTTGTTGTTGCATAGACGTTGGGAAAGCTAACGACCTAAACATTCTTATTGCATAAAAAGCTTCAGTCCGACGTGTAACTTCTTCACTAAAATCTTGTTGCTGTTGTTTGGTAACAGGCATAATACCTTGTCGAGATAATTCAACTATGTAAGCTTGAGCAACTCTGACTGCTGTTCTTGCTTTAGCTTCGTTATCTCCTAAAATACTTTCAGCACTTTTAAGCCAAGAAGTTTTATGCACATCTAAAAATTGTTCAAAAATATTGTTGCCTCGGGCAAACCCATAAGGCGCAAACATAGTTAAAGCTTTTTCCAAAGAAGGAATTTTTGTAACTAAAGCACTAGCAAAAAGAAGCGTTACTGGGCTACCTATTTGCATACCAAACATAGATAACGTTTTACCGTTTATTTCAAAACGCATACCAGCAGAAGCTGCAACACCAAACTGCCCAAACATTTTTGTAGAAAATCCATAAACATTATCTTCTCCAAGCCCAGGTATCTTTTCCCCCATTACTTTAGGAAATGTAATACCAAGCATTGACTGACCATTTTCATCTGTTGCAGTCAAATTTTGGAATGGTCTAATAACACGAGCAACAAACGCAGGATTATCAAAACTAATTCCTACCCATCTGCTAACTACTTCTTGATAAGCGCCAAGGAAAGGAGATATTTCTGTCATCATTTCTTCAAATTTTGTTCTTTCAGCAAGATCATAAAGAACAGCTTTTGTTTCTTTTCGTGCATAGTCACGAGCATTTTTCCCAAGGTTATTAAGATCTTTCATGTCAAGGTTATATTTATCTAATGTCCCAGGGACTTTAAAACGTTGAACATTTAATGCTATATGTCGAAGATACAAAGCTTCATACAAAGTACCTCTTGAAAGAGTGTCTTCAACAGCTCCAAGATTTTCAAAAACTTCATCAATAAATTCTTTAAACTTTGTTACAGTTTTTGTTTCTGTCAAAGCAGATTTAAATGATGAATCTGTAACAGTCTTACCAAAATCTATTGCCCCATTACTTCCATCTTGAGCAGCTTGTTTCCGTATACGGACAACTACTGACATGTTATTAACTTCTTTAACAGCAGTTTCAAATGTTTTGCCGTCAGCCATTAATCTGTCAACAACCGCAAATGTTAATTCATCTTTAGGAGACACCCTAAACTTTGGATCAACTCTTGGGTCAAACGCAAAACTAGGTTGTTTGCTATCAATAACACCGTTAATAAACGGTTGAGCTTTTAATTGTATGTCATCTAAAATTGGGACTACATCTGAATCCCATCTAACAACATTACCTTCAGAAAGTTTTTTTCTTAAACTTTGAAACTCTGGAATGTTAGGCACTAAAGATTCAGTTTCGTAACGACTTCGTTGAACTAAAGTTTCAATTCCATCTGGTGCAGTTACATAACTATCAGGTAGTTCGTCAAGAACTTTACGTCCATCTGTACGCAACCACTGTGCAATTTGTTTATCAGTTTTTGCAAGAGCGCCTGGATACCAAAACTGACGCCACCAATCTCTACCAATTTCTACATCTGCTCTACCTTGTGGCGCACCATGACGACGCATGTAATCATTCCATGCGTTATTAAAAACTGATCCCCCAACAGCTTCAATATCATAACTTTCTGGTTGCGACATTTTTTCAGCTTTACGCTGATTAGCAACTTCGTTATCCCAAGCAGTACGTTTAGTTGGGCTAGCGCTCATAACACGTTGGTTTATTTCTAACTGTTGCGGTGTATCTCCCCAAGCATTAGGTATTTTCATACCGTTAACTGACCCAAAATCAGTTTGGAACAAACCACGTTCTGAAGCCATTGAAGCAGCTTTATCAAACCTGTTTATTATTTCAGGATGATTCATCGAAAACTTGTCAACAATTAATTGTTGATGATCAGTTAATTGTTCTATATGGTTTTCAATAAACTGAACAGCATCACGACGTATCTGTTGTTGTTGTTTAATAAATGGTGCGTAATCAATCCTTGCACCGTTAGGTAAAGTTTTACTTGCTTCTCGCACAAACTCATCAAAATCTTCTATTAAAAATGGCAAGTCATTAGGGTCGCTATTTTTTACAACACTTTCAACAGAATCAGCAAGAGCATTAGGGTTATCTATAGCTAGTTCTAAAACTTGATTTTCAAATTGATTAATTGCATCAATTAAAAAATGGCCTTCAAGTCTTGCTTGTTGAGAATAAGTTTTTAAAATTTGAGCTTCAGCAGCTTTTGATAAAGAAGATCTAGCATATTTACCATACATAAGCCCAGCAGCAGCAGCGCCTACAGGTCCAGCTGCATATGCACCAATTCCAGTTGCAGCACTTATACGTTTATTAGTTCTGTTTTTAGCGTACGCTTCGTTTATAACATTTTCTGTTAAAGTAGTTAATTCTTCTTTTCCAAAAACTTTTATAAATTCATCTACGTTATCTACAAAAGATGTGTTAGTAGTAGATGTTTGTATTTCGTCAATACGTCTATACAAATTGTTAGGCGTAATCGGCTCATCAAAAACATTTGTTCTAGTATCTAAATTAGCTTTTATAACATCTATGTTTTCAAGTGTTACTAAAATTCGTTCGTTATTAAACGATACAACATCGCCAGCTTCAATACCTTTTGTTTCTACCCCAGCAAGCTCTCTAAAATTTTTTCCTGCATTAGGTGGATATGTAATGTCATCAAGATAATCAACTGGTTCATCAAACAAAGTATCTATTCGACTACGTTTAGGAACATTTTTTTCAGTATTTAAATTTTTTGCTTTTTGACGACGTAAAGAAACTTCAGTACTATCAGCAAGCCTTCTTCGTATTTCTGTTTGTATTAACCCTGTTACGTCTATACCAGAAGTTGTTAACCATCTAACTTGCAAAGTATCTATTCGACCAGGCATACGAACAAACGTTGCAGACGCACCAACAGTAGCAATGTTACGTGCCAAAGAATCTATATTTACAACCATCTGCCAACGTGGCGTAAGTAAAACTCCTCGTTTCCAAGTTGTCGAAAATAATCTTCTAACATTTCTAAGCGCTGCTCTGTCGTCACCAGTTGTTAGAAAAGGAACTGGTTTCCCTTGACTATTAAGTACAGTTTTTGCAGTTTTTTCATTAAATTCTAACAACCGTTTGTAAGCGTCTAAACGAGGTAAAACTAACGAATTTGCAGCTTGACTAGGTTTAAGTGGCAAACGTATATCAAACAATTCTGATTGATCTATAAATGTAACATTAGTATGATCAATATTTCCAAAAGTTGCTTCGCCTTTTACAGAAGCTTTTTCTGCTTCACGGCGAATCATATCTTGTGCGCTGTTTATTTGCTTTCTTAAAATTTGTATAACTGTTGCTTTATCAAAATAATCTGCTTGAGATATTTTGACACCATCATCAGTATAACCTTTCCCAGGTAAAACTAATTCAGTTAACGAAGCAACTACATTGTCTACAAGATCATCTATAAGTTTTACTCGTTCTGCTATAGTCGAAGCATTCATTAACTCTTGCATAAATTGTTCACGAAGAATAGCTGAATATTCTTTTACACTTTGATTAGGCGCTTTAATTTTAAACTCTCTGCCTACTATCTGAACTAAAGTTTCTCTACTACCAGCAAAAGTTACTTCTTCAATATCACGCCAAAATCTATCTAACTGCTGATACATCATTTCTGTGTTACCAGGATCAACAACACTTTGAGTTAACTTTTGTGAAACAACTCTATAAGCCCTAGATTTTCCTAACCCAGTTTTCATAAAAAATGTTTTAGCTTGAAAACCTAAATTGTTCATAGGACCTAAATGCGGCAGTAACCCATCAGGTGTTGTAGGTATATTGCTTGTTCTACTTAACTCTCTTTTAGCTAGATCTACAACGTTTTCTAAACCATAACCTATATCAAAATCAATGTTAGGAAGAATAGATTCTTCATCTAACAATTTAGGAACTCGTCGTTGCAACGTACCAATAATTAATTCGTTAACATCAAGAAGAGCATTCCAAGGCATCTTGTTTAACTCAGCTACAGTCGCTGTAGAAAGACCTAATCCTTCAATATTGTTAAACGTTTCATTTACTATTTTTTCGTATACTTGTTTTTCTGCTTTTAAAGCACGCAACTTAGTTTCTGTAAACCGTCTTGGATTAGTAGCACGAACGTACTCTTCTTTAGCAATTAAATTATTAATTTCTTGTAGTTCGTTTACTGCTTGCAAACCTTTAGATTGATCTACACCTTGTTTAAATAACTGTTCGCTTATAACACCAGCTTGCTTTTCAAATAACTGCAATATGCTTTGGTCACCTAAAACTAACCTATGAAAATTATCAAATGGCAACCATGCTTCTGAAAGAACATCGTCAACACTAGATAATTGAGCATATATTTTAGCGTACGTTACTTGTTGGTCAATAGGCATTTTTGCCCAGACACGACCTAGTTGCCCTTGACGAGCAGCTTTAACAATTTCTAATACAGAATCATCAACTTGTTTACTTCTCCGTACAGAATTATTTTCTGCCGTTAAAGCTAAACGTTCTTCTAAAGCCACAAGATTATTAGGTTCTTCTAACCCAATAGAACTATTAGTTTTAGCGTCTTCTAACCTGCTTTCTAAAATTCTTTTACTTTCGTTTGCTAATTCAAGCGCATCTGTTAAATCTTTTCTTAACTCATAAGGAACATTAGTATCAACAGTTTTTTCTAATTCTGTAATCTCTAATTCAAGTTGCTTTATCTCTATATCTAATTCGTCTAAAACATTTACATCATCTAAAGCTTGTCTAGCTATATCTAAATCAGATGCAGACGTTGCAGCATCTTCTGCTCTTTGAGCATCAGTTAACTGTTGCGGAGTATTCCTACCAACAATTTTTTGGATTGTACTTTTAAAAGATACATATTCAGGATTTGAAAGAATCAAATTAGTTGACGGAGGTGGAACACCACCTTTAAGCCAAGCAGGTGTATACCCCCATTTTTGATACAAATCATAATCCATTAACTCAGGCGGATCATTTCTCCTAAACATATCAAAAAATTGATTTACTCGTTCTGAATTTTTTGAACGCAGATTTTTTTCAGCGCCTCTTACACCTTCGTTTAATGGACCTAAATTAAGATCTGCTACTTGTTGCTGAGCAATATCTAATCGTCCAGTTTGGGCATAAGTATTTTTAATTCTGTTTAACTTAACCATTGTAGACGCTGCTTTAACAAGCAAATAAGGTGCATCTAAATAAATGTTTATAGCAAAATCGTTTATACCAGAAAACGTTTTATAATACCCAGTTTCTTTAGCCTCATTAACAGCTTCTACATCGTAAGGATTAATTCCTTTTGTAAAAAGAGCTAAAGCTTGCCCAGCACTTCTGTTTTCAGTTATATTCCAAATTGTTTGATAAGTTTCTAAATCAAAAAAACTAAACTTATGATTAAACGTGTCTTCGTAAAGTTCTCTATTTTCTGAATTACCTAACATTGCTTGTGCAGTTGAAACACCAAGAACAGCAACTCCTATTGGTCTATCAACAGCATACTTTTGTACAGTAGTAAGATTCTCTAACATCGGAGACCAAATAGTTCTACCAGATTGCCTTATACCTAAACCTTGAGGTCCTTCTGGGATAGCTTCTATACTGGCACCAATTACACCTTCAGGCCCAAACAAACCGCCTACAACAGATTTGCCAGTTGAAGTTCCTGTAACGTTTCCTTTTTCATCAAATTCAAATTCAAGACCATTCCCCATAATATTGTCTTGAAAAGAATCATAAGCTTCTAATATAAATCCTTGACTATCATCACCAGCTGCACCTAAAGCAGTATCAACAAAAAAATCTACAGTTTGTATTGGGATGTCACCAAAATTTCTGCCAATTTTCCATAGCCTTTTTGCAAACGACGTCCCAGTATCTTTCGCAAAATTTTGAAACCCATCTGAATCAGCCATATACTGTGCCGTCATATTTTGTTGGAACAAAATTTTCTATATTCAAAATAATTTCATCATAACTACTATCTGAAAATGCGCTAGCAGAAGCAGCATAAAGAGCAGGCAAAAGATTACCTAATTGCCTTGAACGCTCATACGGTAAAGGCACATTAAACTCTTCTTCAGGAGTTGGTTGAGCAGTTATAGCTTCCAACGGTCTAGTAGTAGGCCCAAAAGCATTTATATCCCCAGGTTTTTTCCGATTATTTTGCAATCTTCTAGGAGTAACTTCTTCTACTTTTGGCAAAGGCATAGCTTGTTGCGCTTGTTCTTGCGCTTGAGCTTCCCCATATTGTTGACCTTTAGCAGTTTGTATTGGCTGACGTTTTCTTACCATTACAATGACCCAATCAATTCATCAATAGAAGGTTCTTGAGCTTGCGCCATTTCTGGCGGTGGGCCTGCAACCCCTGCTTCTGCCCCCATACCTGGCATAGCTAACCCAGGTTGGGCTTCAGGAGCCATAGCTCCAACTTGTTGGGCTTGACGTTCTTGTGCTTCACGTTGAACTTTTTCAACAGCAGCACCTAACTCCATTTTATCGTTACCTACTAGATCCATAATCCGCGCAAGATCTGCTGGAGGGATAGCCCCTTCAGCAGCTTGTTGCTGCACAGATGTAAGCAAAGCTTGTTCAAGCTGTTCAGCTATAACTGTATCGTGCTCAAATTCTGGATCTTCTACTAGCGGGTCGATCATCATAAACGATTTCTTTGACATAGTTCCCATCCCCACTCTTTGCCCACCGCCTATAACAAGGTTGTTTATATCTGCACCTGCTTGGCTGTAGCTAACCACATTGTCTGTTGAATCAAAGTTATCTTTAGGAACATAATCAACACGTCCTTTAGAATTTTTTGTGCTCACGTAAAATGATTGTGATTTACTTCTGCTATATGTTAAAGCTACTTCTAAAGCAACTTTGTTTTCTTCTTGCAAAGAACGAGCCATAATTTTTTGTGCTTCTTGAACAGGAAAATCTACTACTGCACTTAACACTGCGTCACCTCGACGGCCAGTACGAATGTTAGAAGTAGACTCTCCACCAAACTCAGCAGGTATTCCAGCCGTTAAACGTTGTGCTCTTTCGAGTCTGTCAATAGCTGGGTTAGTCATATAGCCAGGTTGCAGTGACATATCTTTAAGATCGCCGCCACGGATAACACCAACTTCACCAGTTAGCCCATCCGCTGGGTTAACAATCTGTGGAGTTTCGCCTGCTCGACCTACAAGCCAAGTATCAGGGAAAATTCCTTTCTGTACTGCAATAACTTCAAGCGCCATTAATCGTGCTTGCATTTGATACATACCAAGTATGCCATCAAATTGGCCTTGCGAATTATCTAAACTTATTCGTGAAGCACAAACGACTGGTGTCATCCCTAAAGGATTATGCACTCTGTCTAATTCTATATTCACACCAGGTGTTTCAGGGCGACCGAATGATGTGCCTGTTTGTGGTCCTCTGCTACCAATAAGTACTTGCTCTTCTCCATCTAGATACTCAACCATTTCAATAGTTGCATCTTCAGGAGTGTTAACAAACTTTTGGGCTTGTTCGGGGTATTGTTTTTTTAACCAACCTAACGAACGTTCGTATGCAAAAATCATATTACGTGGCCGCAAGTCTTCTACACCATACATTTGGGAAGGGTAAGCAGTTAACGGATCACGAAGGAACCATTCTGGGCACCCTGTTTTAGGGTTAAACCTTATTTGTGTACATGTAGTTGAATACCCTATTAAGTGTCTAGCTCTTTTAGCTAACTGCAAATCCATTCTGCTTTGTTCCCACCAACCAAACAAAGCCTTTCTTTTTATAGAAGCATTATCGCGTGACCGTTTTTTTGATGAGTCGCCTGGTGGACAATAAATATCTGGGCTAGTCGAAGCTATACGCATAGCTGTTTGGTCTAAACCTTGTGCAAGCAAATTTGCTACAGCAGATTTTTCGTCAGCGTTGATTTCTGGCAACGGTACGATAACATCACCGTTGTAGTAATCTCTTAGATTACGCATACGAGCTTTAGCACCGCTCGCTACCCTTATACGTGAAGTGTAAATTTCTATAATTTCCTCAACTGACTTCACATTCTACCTCATTGCAGTTACACTGCATTATCTAACCAAGATGGTCGCCATTGTTTGGTTTGTGTTGTAATAGGAGTATATAGTTTTTCTAAGTTGTGCTCAAGGAACCATTGTGCCATAACACAGTCGTCTGTGCGCGCACCTGTCCCTTCTGCATTCCATTTAGTTACTTCATTAACTAAAAGAAGTGAATGAGGTCTTGCTTCTGTGTTTTGTTTACCAGGCAAACGAATACGACCTACTCTCCATAAAGGTGCCAACATTTGCACACCATATTTAGGGTCACCTTTATTTCTGCTATGCGTATAATGCGGCACTAATTGGACATTGCGTAATGCTGCCCATCTTCTAAAGTGATCATACTGCATAATAAACTTCTGTGCAGCGTTAGCTTCTACTACCCAATGCGTTATAGGGCGTCCCATGTTATTAGTTATTTGCCACCAATCTTCTGCGACCCCAGAAAATGATTGATTTTCGTGGCTCCAGTCAAGAAATGATGGCGCATCCATTTTTCTTCTATACGATTCTAGTAGATATCTGTATTCAGTATGTGGGTTGTATGCCCAGCATTGTAAAGCCCAGAATTGTGATGGTGATGGGTCAGCGGTAGCTATAACGAACAGATCATTGTTAATACCTTCAGGTAATTCCCATAGATCTCTGCTTTCGTCCCAACACCCAGGATGTTCTACACCATCGGTCCCTTTGCCACCTGTAACCCATAACGGATCTACTAAAACATTGGCTGGGTTTACGTCCGATTGCTGATACAGGACTTCAAATCGGTCTGGAGTTTGCGCTTTAATGTGTCTAAGTCGTCTCCACGGCAATCGACGAGGGTAAAGTAAGCACCCTTCGGGCCAAGGTGTGGCGTCAGGTTT
>Ga0315315_10003622_pt1 | contig 14183 bp, 6 predicted proteins | sample M140m3416metaG_FD_203699 | JGI IMG/M metagenome (GOLD analysis project Ga0315315, IMG submission 203699) | Ammonia-oxidizing marine archaeal communities from Monterey Bay, California, United States - M1 40m 3416 | ecosystem: Environmental > Aquatic > Marine > Intertidal zone | place: USA...
ATCAGGATGTTGGTATGCATGTTGGCGTTTTGAGAAATATCCCATCTCGCCTGCGTATCCAGAATTGATCCAGGCAACGAGGTCAGAGTATCCCGAAAGTGACACAGCAGGGGTGATTCCGAACTGTGAAAACCCCATATCGGCCGCCGCTTGACGCAGTGTCTCAACGAGTTGGGTTGGATTATTCAACGTTGAAAGTTCTGCGTTGCCGGACGCGTTGCAATTCGAGCCTTGTTTTCCCGTATCGCATGGCGGTAATAGGTTTCAAGACACAAGGCAGCCATGGAAGTTGTGTAGATTTCACCACCATAGCCACCCCAGACAGTATTGGAAGCCCAGCGGCCGTTGGGCTGTTGTGTAGATAGTAACTGATGCTGCAAGGCAGCGTTCCATTGACGCCATGCATCGTCTTGTAACTGGTGCAACGCGAGGGTCGCGTAATACCAGTAGTAATAATTATCGACACCAATGCCCGGCGGTTGTTGCATCAGGAACCTTTCGGCTTCGGCAATCTCGGTTTCGGGGACGCTTTCACCAATGAGCAGGCGGGTTGCCAGGGCCTCGGCTGTCATGGTTCGTGTGGGAACTTCACGAGGTCGGTACGAAGCCAAACCGCCTCGGCCTGCACGCACGCTTTTGAGAAACCGCTGGATCCCATTGACCGCTTGCGGGTTGACTGGAATTTTGGCGCGGTGCCCAGCATCCAGAACCATCGCCTGCCAGCCAAGTTGGCTGAGGTCTCCATCGCGGTCATATCGTGTATATCGCCATCCACCTGTGGCTGGAATTTGAATCTGTCTGGTGTAGGCCATCGCGCGTCTTGCGGAAACCAGGGCTGACGCGTCCTGTGTGATCGCGGCTGCTTCGCACATTGCCAAAGCTGCGATGCCGTGGCTATAGGTTGCCGAATAAACGGAGGTGGTTGGACCCGCCAATGATCCCATGTTTTGGGAAGCGCGGCTTTGTGAATTGATCAAAAATGCCAGCCCGCGGTAAACATTTTCAGCGTAGGGGCCTTGATGGTGCGTGTTCCCTGCACCAATCATCGCGAGGAGAGCAAGGCCAGTGATTGCCGTTTCAGATCTGCCGCCCGCACCATGCCGATTCACACCCAGTGGTGCACGCTCTACGCCAGCACCTGTGGTTTGGGGATTCCATGAACCATTGGGTTGTTGGGTTTGGGCCAAAAAACGCAAGGCCGAAGCAACTGCCGCTTCTGTTTCCTCGCTGCCGCCTGTCTGTGCCAGTGCTGTGATCTTGGCATCGCCGTTACGATTGGCAAAGTCATTTTGGGTTGGCTGGCTTGAGGCAACCAGTGCCGAGGTCTTGGCAGATGCAAGCTGAGACGGTGTCTGGGACGCTGTCCGTTGCGGAGTGGTTTCAGCTGACGGTGCTGATTGGGTTTGTGTGGTCGCAACAGATGGCGTTGCGGGGATCGGCGGCGTTGTCGATTGATTTGCAGAAAAAGCAGACTCCAATAAAGAGTCCAGTTGTGAAGTCATACTGGCAGCAATACTTGCTGCTTGGCTTTTATCCGTTGATGTTGGGATAACTTCCGTCGTCAGGAGTTCAGGAATCAATGACTCGATCGCCAAGGTTTCAAGCGGCACTGACGGGGTAGTGTCGGAATCAGGAGCTGGCTCTGCAGTGGCCGGTTGTTCCATTACATCTGCGGGGGGAGTAGTATTGTCCTGCGCGATCGTATTTTCTACAGGCGTCGTTTGGGTGCTCGGGGGATCCAGCAAGTCCGTCAAATTTGAAAGCGGCAATGGGCTTATCGGTGTTTCGATTTCCTCGCTATCGGCAGAGAATTCCGCGTCGGGATCGAAAAATTGAAACGAAGCAATCGACTCGGTCGTTGACGTTGCAGAGTCGTTGGGAACAGTGGCGTGTCCTTGGAACATGGGCAACTTGGGCACCATGATGATCAGCGTTAAGTGAAGCGCGATGGAAATCGACAGGCAAATCACACCCGCTTGGCGACCTTGTCGTTTTTTCCTTCCAAATAGCCAGACAGCGGCAAGCAAAAGCAAAACGGCTAAGGCCGCAACCGTGTAGGTGAGTCGAGGATCTGCCCATAGAGGAGCCTGAGCTATCAACGATTCATCCTTTTCGTGGAAATGCCAATGTTCTCGATTCCGCTTCGGCGGACGACTTGCAGCACCTCGACGGTGCGTTGCAGTGAGCCAGACGCTTCACCACGCACGATGGCTTTTGCACCCGGGTAATTGGCGTGGGACTGTTTGAGTCTCGTCGTCAAATTGTCGAGAGACATTGTTTCTCCGTTCAGGGAGACGCTGTCATCGACGGCGATTTCGACGAGCAATTCATCCGGGCCCCGAGTGATTGCCTGCATTTGGCCTGCCGTTGGCACGTTGACCGGGATTTTGCTCTCTGCTTCGCTAAATTCGCTTCCAACCATGAAGAAAATCACCAGAAGGAATACGACGTCGATCATTGGGGTCAGGTTGATCGTTGCGTCTTCAGTCTTTTGTCGACCGGTCGTCATCTGATCATCACCAGGAAAAGGGTTTGTGTTTTGAGTTTCGTATTTTGCAGTTCACGTGTTGGTGAGTGGAATCCTGATCAACCAAACCGCGTTGATGCAATCGGTTGGCTTGATTCAGGTTCCAACTGCTAACAGTGATCAGGCTGCTCTTCGTTTCCGGTTCGAACGATTTCCACCGGCGTTCTCAAGTCCTTCGGCCGAGATGCAGTCCACGACTCGTTGGCAAAGTTTGTCAATCTCGTTCAGGTAGTTATCTGATTTGCTGCTGAAATACATGTATGCGAGGTAAGCGGGAATCGCCACTGTCAGTCCACCGGCAGTGGTCATGAGAGCGACGCTGATTCCTGAGGCCAGCGATTCGGGTTGTCCGAGAGAAGCTTGGGAACTAATGGTTTCGAACGAATCGATCATCCCCAAGACGGTTCCCAGTAGACCGATCAGAGGCGCGACGTTGCTAATCGCGTGGAAGACTCGCAAGAACCTGCGCAAACCATCTGCAACACGATCACCTGCGTCCATCACGGCCTGCTCAACTTCGAACATTGGTCGTCCCCAACGGCGGACTGCCGCTCGGAAAACCTCTGCCACTGGGCAGTCGTATTCTTCACAAAGTTCGGTTGCTTCTTCGTAGCTCAGTTGTCCATCTTCAACACACTCCGTGAACCGACGCACAAAGGGTCTTGGGATCACGCGTGCTCGCCGCAGTGCAATGGTTCGTTCGATCGATAGCGAAAACACCACGACGCAACAAATCGCCAGCGGCAGCATCAGCCAGCCACCCTCCGAGATTTTTGAGAAGAAACCAGGTAGCTCCCAGCTAGCCTCGTCAGCAGATTCCGCGGGTGCTGCAGCGGCATTTGGCTGAATTTCTGTTGATGGAATGGCCGACGCTGGAATCGAGGGGGCCGCTCCATTGTTGAAATTCTGATTGATTGGCTGAAACGGCGGTGACGACGTGGTTGGCTGGTTTGGGAACTGCGCCATCGCTGGGCGCATCTCGATCATCCACCAGCTTGCGCCGATTGACAGAACGATCAATGGCAATACTCGAGATAGAAGTTGCCATTGATGACGGTTCGACTTCCCGTTGACGGGTAATAGCCGAGAGTGGGTTGTTTGGCGATGTTGTGGGGTCATCGTCGGATCGTCGGTTGGGATGAAGAAGTGGGTGAGGAATTTCTGTCGGATGACAAGGCCGCCATACGGTTACTCGCTGGGGCAGCATAAGACGTGTCTGCAAAACGACTCAGAATGGCGCCGTAGCAGAGTGTCGCTTCTTTTACTCGGCCCATCTGCTCAAACGATTTGCCAGCCTGCAGATAGGATGCAGCTACCCAAGTGCCAGTGGTGTCCATCGCTTCTACTTTGCGGTACGCCTCGATGGCATCTTTGTGCCGACGCTGCATGTACCACGTTTCACCAATCAGCCACTGTGCTCTGCCTCGCAGTTGGGCGGCGGTTTCGGCCGATCGGACCACCTGTTCAAGAATTCTGCGGGCCTCGTCAAAGTTCGATCTGCGGATCGCAAGTTCAGATTCCAGCATCTTCGTCAAAGCAATGCTGGCGGCATTGTCACCGGCAGCCCTGCGGGCAGCGGCGATACGCTCTTCTGCTTTGTCCGCATCAGTGCCGAATGCTGTTTCCGTTTCAGCACAACGAATCAAAATCCGGAAATCGTCTGCTGATCTGACATCTGCCAAGTGAACCCACCACGCATAAGCCTGTTGGGTTTGTCCGGTTTGTGTGAGAGCCTCAGCGAATAGTCGCTCAACGGCGAGTGTCCGAGTCGGATCAGCGGTGTTCAAATCTTCTGTCTCAGAAGCGATTGCGAGCATCGACCATCGAGATGTGCGGCCTGCCCATCGGCACGCTGCCTCGCGTGCCGCCGGGGCGACTTTTCGATCAGATGCAGAAGAAATCAGTTTGACCGCCAATTGTTCAGCGTCTGATTCTCGTTTCTCGGTTTGCAACTGTCGCAATGTGTCGGATGTGGTTTGCCCGGTGATGTCAGTGATTGCCAAATGCTCCGACAGGTTGGACCATGCAACCAGTTCCGAAGTCTCTGCTGCAATGATCAAGCCAAGCATGGTTGTGCTGGTGTCAAACGAATCCAAGTCATTCGTATTTGCTTTTGTAATCACCCAGTGCTTCACGGCACTCGGTATCAGGGCAGGTGAGAGTCCGCAGTGTGTGCGGACGACTGCGACTGCAGCTGATGAATCCGGCCAACGATTCAAAAGGTCCGACAGCATTGCCGTGGAATCGGCGTCGCGTCCCAGCTGTTTCAAGCATTGGGCGCAGCCTCTCGCCGCATTGGGCGCGTCTTTATGGCCGGGATACTGGTCAACAAAATCAGCCAACTTGCGAACCGCGTCTGATGATCGTTCGTTTCGTACTGCCGTAGCCCAAGCGTCACCGAGGAGGGCCAGTGGACGTTGTTCCTGATCCGAATGACGCAGCGCCATTGCATAGGCCGTTGATGCATTCAGGTAGGATCCGCGACTGAGGGATGCGGAACCCGCGCGAAGAAGAACCCAGACAGCAATCTTTTTTTGCTGTTCGGTTAGTGTCAACGCAGTGCTGGTAGAGGCCGTTGGTGCAAGTGGCTTGGGTGAATCGCTTGACAGTGACTGGGACCCGAGGATTGGTTCAAGAGTTGCAATGGCCTGCGAAATGTTCTGGCTTTGTACCATCACCTCGCTTGCGGCAAGCCGAACAAGAACCTTGTCGCTATCGGACAATTCTGACGCAAGTGGTGACTCCGATGCACTTACCGCAAGTTGGTAAAACTCAGCAGCTTGCTTTGCTTTTTCACCATTTTGCAAGCCACGCGCGAGTCGCGCAAGAGCGAATGTCAGGTCTTCGTTTTGCGTTTTGTCGTTTGTAATGTTTCGCGCAAGTTCGACTGCAGCCTCCCAGTTTTCCTGAGAGGTGAGTTGATCAAGTTTAGCCGCATCGCCCTCGGCTGACTGACCTTCCCGCGCAGGGATGAGCAGCAGTGCAAAGAGAGCGATGATGGAAACGAAACGATTGGTTCTCGAGGGCATCTTCCGTGAGCCTGATGAGCCGAGCCTACTGAGTCGAGCGGTTGGTGTAACAACAGCACGAACTGTACCCACGGGCAGAATCCGCCCGAGGATGTCTTGCAAATACCCCAAATCCCGTGGCTGACGCAATCCCGACTAGGCTCTCTAGGTCGTCATGCAGTGGGAGGCCGCCGTTGGACCAGAGTCCTATCAGCTAGCGCAGTTTCAGCTCTTCCATGAAACAGGAATCTGCTAGCAACTGGTCAACGCTCGCTGTTGTCGTGAATTTACGCTTATATGCGAGGTATTGTTGGGGAAATGCCTGCTCGGCTGCGCGTTGGGCTTGATCGTTCACCCCGAATTGAACTTGTGAAACTTGCCTTCCGTCCTTGGTCAGGCTCGCAGCGTTTGCTGCATGCTCGTAGTTGTGGTCAAGAAATTCTCCGCTTTCTCCTTCCGCTGAGGTTTCAGCGAGCTCATTCAGAACCAGCAGAGCATCAAGCGTTGTGACGACATTGTTACCGTTGTGATCAAAATAGAGCCCTGGAAAAGTACCCGTTGCGAGGGGATCGTTCAGTTGGGAGGTGTTGGGATCTGAATACAGGTGCTGCCCCAATTCGTTGATGATGAGTAGTGCATCCAGCGTCGTCACTTGATTATCAGCATTCACATCGCTTGCGCGGAGAAAGTTCTGCCAAGGACTGGCGGGGCGTACATGAATGGTTGAATTGGCTACTTGGTGAGTTGCCGTTTGGGTAAAAGCATTATCAAGGAGGCTGGAAGGCCCAAGGTTCCAGTTCCCGAGATCGGCAAACTTGAGTTGATCATCTTCGTTCAAAATTACCAGCAGTTGGTTTTCAACCGGTGACATGCTGTTGATCGTGGCAGAATCAAGAGTGATGTTTTGATTGACTGAACTGGTCAGGTCCAGTGTTTGAAAGTTCTCGATCGAGATAGCTGGGGCAGTGAGGTCCAGCGTCGCGTTGTCACCGACAAGTCGAGCCGTATTGCTACCGCCACCACCGCGGAGGATCAGTCCAGATGCGGGGAACACAGCAGTGTCTTCAAGATCGACGATCAGCAACTGGTCCATGCTGCGACCGACTAAAGTCAGTGAACCGATACTCGCTGTGCTTATCCTCAATGTTTCTATGCTGCCTGTTTGCGCAACCAGTTGATCACCGTCTATGAAAATGCTCGTTTCATCGCTCGCAAGCTCAACGTTGACATCCTGCGGGTTCGTCCCGTCCAGAAGGGTGATGAGATAATCCTCGACTTCACCGTCAGGTGCTCCACCTGTTGGATCAAGTCCTCCTGCGGAGCTGATTCGGAACCGCGCCGCGGTGGGACCGACGTTTGATCCTGCGGGAATCAGATACGAGATCAGGTTGCTGCCAGTTGTGGCATCAAATGTGTCTGCGATTTGTTCTCCCGGATCTGACCAGTCGCCATCAGCGTTGAAGTCAATCCACGCATCAACTTTGCCCGGTTGCGATGCAATGATTTCGAAACTTGACTTGGTGTTAGCGGTTGCCAGGGTGATTGCATCGGCGATTTGCAGAACGCCATCCTCGTCACTTCCGTCGCCAGATGCATCGGCCGATGCCTGTCCGTCAGTTTCTTGGTCGATGCTCGCGCCCAGTGTGAGCGTTCCCGTCAAGTGCCTCGCTCCATTGTCGGCAAGGGTGACAGGATAGGTTGCGGGAGCATCACCAAAGTCTTGAGCCTGCAGCACATCAATGGTCACTTGAGCAGTGTTGTTCTCGTAATTGTTGGGGTCGTCAGGCGTAAAGTTGGTAGAAAGAACTTGGTTGTTGCCAACGCCAAGCATGCTGCCGGCATCTGGTGTGTAAACAAAGGTTCCAGGCACTGTGCTGGTCGCGTTGAGTTGCAGGGCAGTCAGTGGAGTTCCAACGCCAATGGGCAAAGGGTCGTTCCAGTTGATGCTCGGCGTGGCTTTCAGAACATTGATGTCCACGCTTGTAGAGACCGGGTCAAAGCCGGGCGTGGTCGGATTGAAGAGCACCTGTAACTGCTGGCTGGGGTTGGCGTTTAAAAGTGTGCCCAACGCGGGGGTGTACGTGAAGTCTCCTGATACATTGGCTGAGGCATTGAGTTGAGTGGCGCTCAATGTTGTGCCGTACACAATGTCGCCCGGTGTGTCCCACGTTAGTGTGGGGGTGCTGGTGGTGACATTGATTGTTACCGTTGCGTCAGTGACGCTGTATAGTTCTAAGTTGTCTGGGGTGAACGTCGTTGTCAGGGGTTGCCCTTGTCCAAGGCTGAGTACGGTCCCGACGTCTGGTGAGTAGGAAAAACTGCCTGCGATGTTGGCTGTGGCGTTCAGTTGTGTCGAGCTCAAGGCAGTTCCCACTGCGATGTCTTGTGGATTCGACCAGTCGATCTGAAGTGCAATGAGTGTTTCAATTGCACCGATGTCCAACGTGCTGCGGACTCGCTCGTGGGGCGCACCTCGTTGGTCAAAATTCAGGGCAGGGTCAAAGTTTTGTGGGTCAAAACCAGGGTCGCCCGCATCAATCAGTGGGCTGCCCTCTTCAGGCCGGTGGCTTGGCGTTGGTCCGCCGTAGTCACTCAGTGCCAACAACATGGGGTCAACCACTCCTGCTGCGTTAGCATCGCCGACAATGTTGCCATGCGTGGGGTCAGCGGTTTGTGATTCGGCCAAGGTGGTGCCAGCATTATCGCCTATCAGGCTGTAGCGCACGGCATCTGCCGAATTCAGTACGCCGGTGCCAGTGAAGTTGGGTGCGGGGCCGCTGTCAGTGTTGCTGGCGATGACCGAGTTATGAATGGTCAGGTTTGAAGTACCACCAGCAGTGAGCGAAATACCACCGCCCACCCCGCTTGCTGAGTTGCTGACAATCGTAGAGTTATCGATGGAAATCGTGGTGTCGTTGCCGTGGACGCCCGCGCCGTCTCCCTCCAAGGTATCGTTGCCCGACAGCGTGGTGTTGATCATCTGCAGCGAGCCGCCTTGCAGTTGCAGGCCACCTCCCGGTGCGTTGGTTCCTTCGCTTGAGTTGCCAGAAATGGTGCTTGATCTGATTTGCACATCTGCTTGTGACCAAATGCCTCCTCCACCCGCTGCCTCTCCTGTTGTCAGATTCGAATTGATCCACGAATTGACGATCGACAAGTTACCTAGCAGCATCTGGACGCCGGCACCCGTAGACCCGGTTCCCGATGTTGTATTGTCAATGATGCTGGTGCCATTGAGGGACAGCTTTCCGGTGCTGTTGAATCGGATTCCCGCCCCCCCCTCAGACGCGTTTTGAGTGTCACCCCCACTTATGGTTACGCCATCGATGACAGTGTCGATGTTAGCGCCGACGATATTGAGGACACGTGAGTTGCCTTGTGCATCAATGACTGTGCTGTCGGCGCCTAATCCGTAAATGCCCAACGGTTCGGTAACTTGCAGTGACCCTAGCAACTCATCCATCGCGATGGTGCCATTCAAGCCCGAACTGAATTGAAGCAGGGTGAAGTTGGTGTCCTGATTCGCCAGTGCGATTGCTTCGCGCAAACTCAGGTCACCCGGCGTGCTGGCGGGGTCATTGTCGAGTTCATCGTCGAGCGTCGTGATGAGTAAGCTGTTGTCTGTCACGGTCAATGTGGCTGATGACTCAGAAAAATTGCCAGAATCATCCGTGACGGTGAACGTTACGGCGGTGTCACCCAGTGGAAAGAAATCAATGTTTGCGGAGACGGTTAACGTGTCGTCAGCAATGTCACTCGAATTGGCCAAAATCAGTTCAATCAGATCAGGGTGCTCAAGGTTGGCACCTGAGGGTGTGTTGGCGTGAATTGCCAAGGTGGGGGGGAGATTGAAGGTAGGAGATGTCGTGTCGACAATGGTAATGGTAGCTGAGGTTTGCGCTACGTTTCCAGAGAGATCAGTTGCCGTGAAGGTAACGACGTTGTCACCCATCGACAGGGTTTCGGGTTTATCGTTCTGTAGCGTGGGGTTCGGGTCGAAGACGTCGTCGGCAATGGCTTCGGCTAAAAAATCCAAGATTGCTTGGTTGGTGCCGCTGAAGCCATTGGTGGTATTGGCTTCGGTGGAAATGTTCCGCGGTGTTGTGACCGTAGGTGGAACGTCTTCCCGCATCATCAGTCCAGTGTCAGCTAGGATTGCTTTTTCAAGCAGTGTCAATTCCTGGGGTGAACCACCGGTAACAGTCGCATGGCACATCAAGTGAGTGACGGGTGAAAATTGATAGTTACCGTTGGGAAAGTTTTCGCTGTCCAAATGGGAAACACTGGAAGCCAAAGAGAAAACCCCAGGCGAATAAAGCGGAACTCGACTGCCGTAAACAGCGGTGGCGGTGGGGCCATCGAAAAACAGTCCAGCGTTGGGGCCTGCACCACCGGTGCTGTGTGCGTTCCACTGGGTCACGTCCATTCGATAAACAAGGGGCGAATTGGTGTCGGAGTTGATAAAGCGAATACCATTCAGGTCCGAGACGTAACGATCATAGGGTGCCCATGTTCCCGGCGTGATGATTCCGTTGCCTGAGTCATCTGAGCCGTTGCTACGTGTGTTGCTAGTGAAACCAAGCATGTGCACAAGTTCATGCTGGATAACTGCCTGAAGATCAATCTCTCCAACACCATCCGCTTCATCGGGATCAGTGACGTAGGTGAAAGGATCGCCGCTGCCAAAGAAATAGACCTCAACATTGCCATCGACATCCGAGCCGTTGAGATCTCCCTCGCCGATGATTTTCGAAGGCACAACACGATGCACAAAGCCGCCGCCCGGAACTGCTGGCCCTACAGCGGATGAGGCTTCAGCGATGCTGGTGCCGTTGAACGGTTCAGAAGTCACATTCAGCGAAATGGTGGCATCGTGAAGAATCTCATTGCCCAAGCGACTGGCAGCAGATTCCATTGCCGCCTGGTATTCAGCACCCAAAATGGGATCGTTGAACCCGATAGAGTTGCCTCCCAAAAAATTCAACTCGAAGGAGACAGCTAGCAGCCTTCGGTCTTCAAGTTGCTCTGCTCTCAGTAAACGCTGGCGAGAGACTCTCTCCATACGCTGCTTCTTGCCATGGCGTTGCAAACTGGGGCGGCGGGGGCGATGGCGTCTTGGCATAGGTCAAATAATGTCAGTGACGAGCTGGGTTGCACGTGGAGACGGTGCAAGCGTTGGGGATCTCCTTGCATACGCCAGCGTCTGAGTGCGGGCACACGCAGTCCAGATTTGGACGGTTCATCAGTGTACAATGTTCCATGAATCCCAAGTTTTTTCACTGTATTTGTGGCCCGATAACGAGAAAATTGGGTGCGGCTGCAGTGTCAAATTGATCGCGACAGGGGAGCGTAATGTAAGGCTTGGCGCGGTAAGATAAAGCTTCGCGATAGGGCGATTTTCGCTGCCGAGTGACTGCGATTGCCGCAAACTGGCGGAGTTCGTTCCCGGGTTTGTCGTTGAAAGAGAAGCGTGTCGGGTTCTACTGCTTGCGGTAACAACACGCGAGTTTTCGGTTGCGAGGCGTTGTTTGCCTATGGTGGTAGACGTTTTGCTGGGAATGTGTGACTCGCAGCAGGCACTTGGCGCGGTGACAATCGGTGAGGCAAACTTGGGCGACTCAATGGTTAGACCGCCCGTGCTTCCGAGCCACCCATTAACTCCGAGCCACCCATTAATTCTTTTCACATAAACCTGAATTCCTTTTTTCCTCAATCCCACAATTGGCTGATGTTGAGCATGCGACGTATTCAAGCGACAGTTTTTCTTCTTTGTGTTTTTCCTCTGTTGAATGGGGCGCAGAAGATCTCTGCGGCTGAAGCAGGGAAGCCGAACGTGGTTTTCATACTCGCTGACGATCTTGGGTATCGAGAACTCGGTAGTTATGGGCAGCAGTTGATTCGAACGCCGAATCTTGATGCCTTGGCGAAACAGGGAATGCGTTTGACGCAACATTACAGCGGGAATGCTGTTTGCGCACCGTCCCGTTGTGTGCTGATGACAGGCAAACATCCCGGCCACGCATTTGTCAGAGCCAATAAGTCGACACCGCCTGAGGGGCAGCAGGAAATTCCCGCTGATGAGATCACACTGGCAGAGTTGATGAGGCAGCAAGGGTACGTCACTGGAGCTTTTGGAAAGTGGGGCCTTGGAGGTCCGGACTCAACTGGTGCTCCACTACGGCAGGGCGTTGATCGTTTTTTTGGTTACAACTGCCAAGCACATGCACACAGCTATTATCCGTCCTATCTTTGGGATGATGATCAGCACGTCGTCCTTAATAACAACCCGCCGGTTCCCGGACATGCGTCTCTTGCCAAAGGTGCTGATAAGTCGAACCCCGCTAGCTACGATATTTTTAAGGGTCAGGACTACGCACCAGACCGGATCAACGCGGCAGCCATGGAGTTTGTGAGAGATAACAAAGATCGACCTTTTTTTCTCTACTATCCCACTGTCATCCCGCATGTCGCATTGCATGTGCCCGACGAGGATTTGAAACCGTATTGGGATCTTGGTTGGAAAGATCCACCTTTCACACGAGGTAAAGGTTACGGGTATACCCCCCACTTCACCCCGCGTGCCGCCTACGCTGCGATGATCACCCGTTTGGATCGTTACGTAGGAAACTTGCTGGATCTTTTGGATGAGCTGAAGCTAAGCGACAATACGCTGGTGGTGTTCACAAGTGACAACGGTACAACGCACCTCGATTTGGAAGTCGATTACACATTCTTCAAGAGTGTTGGTGAATTGCGTGGCCTCAAGGGATCTCTTTACGAGGGCGGGGTGCGGGTGCCGACGATCGTACGGTGGCCCGGTCATGTAAAGCCCGGTACGGTCAGTGATCGGGTGAGTGGATTCGAAGATTGGCTGCCAACATTGATGGAAGCTGTCGGCGGCCGGGAGACTGTATCCGATGAGGTGGATGGCATCTCCATGCTCGCGACTCTGGAAGGCAAGGAACAGGCAGAGCGTGAATATCTGTATCGTGAGTTTCCCAGTTATGGTGGGCAGCAAACGATTCGGGTCGGTGATTGGAAAGCAGTTCGACAGAATATGAGTAAAGGCAATCTGAATATCGAACTCTACAATATTGCAGACGACATCAGTGAGAAAAATGATGTCGCAGAGGACCATCCTGCAGTTGTTGCTCGGTTAGAAAAAATGATGGGCGAGGTGCGTACGCCTTCGGAAATGTTCCCCCTCAAACCTTTGGACGGACGCAGGAAATAGACGTCGTAGGGAGACGCGGGAAACAGGGACATCGGTTCACAGCGGGAGGAGCAATGAGACGGCGGTCGTGCCGTCAGGGTTGCTGGTTCTGCATTTGGGCCGTTTCTAAAGCAGGCTTTGAGGTTGCTCATAAAGACTGCCTGTCTGTTCTTCTACGTCAAGGGGCACTAGCAGTTCGGACCTCTTGGCGAGAACTGCTTTCCGGGTCCGCTGTCGCTGCTGTGCGTCCGACCGTTCTGTTGCCAAAAGTTGATCGAAAGCTTGTCCCGACATTACGCGCGACTCTGATAATAATATTTCGGGATCGTAGGTAATGCCTGGTTGTTGCTGGGCACGGACGTAACGGCTGAATCGTCTATCCCGTTTTCGCTTTCCTGCGATCTGGTTTGTCTGCTGTTCCGCTGTTTGTCGAGCCGCGTCTCGGACTGATTCCTTGCGGGACTTGCCCACGGAATTGTAGTCATTGTCACCGCGTGTCATCTTTTCCCATCGGGTTAGTTCGCGACCGAAAATGCTGGTCATGATGCTGTCGGTTTGGCGACGCATGTGGGTTGATACCGCCCGGCTTCGTTTGAAGTACGACGTTGGGAACCAGCTGGAATCCCATACCGACTGGGCGGATTCTGCTAAAGCTCGCATGCTGCCTAATAACTCGAATAGCAATTTTATGCTGGTCGTGTTTTCCTGCATTTGGTCGAACGTAACCCCGTAGTTCATGGCACGCTTCGCTAAATAGTTCAGCTTGGGCATCAGGGTTTCGACTCCTGACCTTCCCCAGATCTTTGCATTGCGTGCAATTGCTTGCTCGTTGTAGATGTCGTTTAGAATAGAATCGACAAGCTCGTTACCAATTTGTTCGATTTCAGCATCATCAAGCGGTCGGTCGATGTAATTTTCGTTGTAGCGAGGGAAGGCCCGTTCACTGACAAGGCGGATGAATCGGTCCACTTTATCTTCGAATTTCAGAGCCAGAAATACGCCGTGCTTGTTTGCCGGGCTTTCGATGAAGTCACGGTCAATTGCATCAATGCTTTCCACTCTATAGTGGACTATGGAACCCTTGGTGGAATCGAGAGTGCGGCGCAATTCAAGAGTGCCAAGTTGCCGGTTTCGGAAGAATCCCCACGATGTATCTGTTTTACCGGTGTCGTGGCGATGGATCACAATCCAGCGGTGCAAAGGATCATCGCGGGTCAGCTTTTTGACGAGTGCTTCTGCTTTGCGCACCAATGCTCGTTTTTTTGGCTGAAACAGAAACGTTCGTTTGGTGATTTTTAACTCATGCAGCGAACCCAATGAAATGTCGGCAAAGTCGCGGACGTCGGAGCTGTCACCACCGACGACCTGTTGGCTTTTGGATGTGAATTGATTCCAACGCGATACTTCTTCAAGAAACGCCTGCGATGATGTGAAT
>Ga0315315_10003625_pt1 | contig 14181 bp, 11 predicted proteins | sample M140m3416metaG_FD_203699 | JGI IMG/M metagenome (GOLD analysis project Ga0315315, IMG submission 203699) | Ammonia-oxidizing marine archaeal communities from Monterey Bay, California, United States - M1 40m 3416 | ecosystem: Environmental > Aquatic > Marine > Intertidal zone | place: USA...
ATTCTTTCCCTGCATGATTGAAAACATTAAAGCCAGATCTGCCATATTACGGGTCATTGGGCCGGGTGTATCTAATGTTTGAGATAAAGGCATTATCCCATCTGTAGGAAGGCAGGCTTTACTTACTTTTAGACCGGTTAACCCGCAAAAGGCAGCTGGTAGACGGACAGATCCTCCTGTGTCGCTACCTGTTGCACAGCTTGCCAGCCCGCTTGCTACTGCTACACCAGAACCTGAGGACGATCCACCGGGCACTCTTGCTTCTTCCAAATCCCATGGGTTCCATGGAGTACCCATTTGTTCGTTTGTTCCCCAGCCACCCAAAGCGCATTCAACAGTTTTTGTTTTGCCAATAACAATGCCACCTGCCTCTAATAGTCTCCGTACAACTGTTCCAGTCTTTGGTGAAATTCGTTGAAGCATTTCGCGAGATCCGCAGGTAGTGACCTGACCTTCTAATTCAAAGATATCTTTGAGGGCAAATGGAATACCGTGGAACGGCCCAATGCGTTGGTTACTTGCAATGGCTGTATCAGCTTCTTTTGCCGCGGAGAGTGCTGCATCCCTGTAAACAGTCTGATAGCTGCCCAGTTTTGGATCAATTGCGTCGATATGCGTTAATTGTGCTTCAACGATCTCACTTGGTAAAACTGATTTTTTTTGAAAGGCTTTAGAAATCTGTACTATCGAGGCGAAAGGATCGCTGGCCAAGTCGCTCATATCAATATTTCCTTGGGTTATTTTCAGCAGTTAATTTTATTTATCTGGCTACTGTCCGGTCCCATTTTTTTCCAGGTACCGCTGCCAGTAGATCTTGCGTGTAACTGTGCTGAGGGTTCTTAAAGATTTCACTCGTTGCCCCGGTTTCTACAATTTCTCCATAACGCATAACGGCTAAACGATCACAAACTTGCGCCGCAACTCTTAGATCATGCGTAATGAATAGCATCGACAGGTTCATATTTTCACGGATTTCATCCAAAAGTTCTAGTATCTGTGCTTGAATCGAAACATCCAAAGCAGATACAGGTTCATCCGCCACTAAGATTTCTGGGTCTAAAGCCAAAGCTCTCGCTATCCCAATTCTCTGGCGCTGGCCACCTGAAAACTCATGGGGATAACGGTTGAATGCGCGCTCATCAAGCCCCACGATTTCTAATAATTCACGAGCTCTCGCTTCTGCATTTTGTTTTGACTCACCTTGGATGATTGGCCCTTGTGATATGATTTGACCAACTTTGATACGTGGATTTAGAGAGGCAAATGGATCCTGGAAAACCATCTGAATTTTAGTACGTAATGGGCGCATTTCTGCCCGGTTTAAAGCGCGAATATCAACATCATCAAGCATGATATTACCGCTATCACTATCAAGTAGCCGAATAATGCAGCGTGCTAATGTGGATTTGCCAGAGCCACTCTCACCAACGACACCTAAGGTCTCACCACTTCGCAGATCTAGGGTAACATCTTTTACAGCATGAACTAAACGATTTGGTTTGCCTAAACCAAAAAAACTTTTACCACCTCCAAATATTTTCTGAATTTTATCAGCGGACAAGACAATTTGCTCAGAGCGGGGACGCGGTGCTCGCGGCATCAAACTAGGCACAGATGCGATCAAAGCCTTTGTATAGGGGTGCTCTGGTTCATTTAACACCTTGTCGACTGTCCCTGTCTCTACAACCTGGCCATATTGCATGACAACAACTCGATCAGCTATGTCAGCCACCACACCAAAGTCATGTGTAATGAACAAAACACCTGATTTATGAACGGTTTGCATGTCACTTATGAGCTTTAAGATTTGCGCCTGCGTTGTAACATCCAAAGCAGTTGTTGGTTCATCAGCAATCAAAATTTTAGGTTCCAAGGCCAAAGCCATTGCGATCATTGCTCGTTGACGTTGTCCTCCTGATAGCTCATGAGGATATGCTGCCATAATTTGTTTAGGATCAGGTAATTGGACATCTTCAAGGAGTTCAATGGCGCGCTTGCGTCGTTCACTTTGTGACATTTCTGCATGGTATCGGAAGACTTCATCGATCTGAACACCAATGGTCATTACTGGATTGAGTGCAGTCATCGGTTCTTGAAAAATCATAGAAATTTCACTACCGCGAATTTGACGCATTCTTGGCTCAGTCGCCTTTGTAAGATCTTCACCACAAAACGAAATGGTACCCTTTTTCACGCGCACATGAGGAGCGGGTAATAACCCCATCAAAGCACGTGCTGTCAATGATTTACCGGAACCGCTCTCGCCAACGATACAAAGCGTTTCTCCCGGAGAGAGCTCGATATTAAGATCTTCAACTGCCAGATCACGTTCAGAGCCCTCTGGTAGTGCAATATCAAGTTTGGAAATTTGAAGGAGTTTATCAGTCAATTTCTTTCCCTCAAACGAGGGTTCAACGCATCATTTAAACCTTCGCCAACTAAGTTAATGGCAAGAACTGTTATTAAAATTGCAATACCAGGAAACGTACATATCCACCAAGCTACCCGGAGCATCGAGCGTCCATCACTTATTATGAACCCCCAACTCATAACGTTGGGATCGCCTAACCCCAAGAAAGCTAATCCACTTTCAATCAAAATTGCTGTGGCCACCATTAGGGACCCTATTACTATAATTGGGCTGAGGCAATTTGGCAGTATTTCAGCCAGCATAATGCGTACGTCGCTCATACCCAAGGTGTGACAGGCTTGCACAAATTCTCGGTTCTTAAGTCCTAAAAATTCGCCTCGCACCAAACGGGCAACAGCAGGCCAAGACACTACTGTAATAGCGATGACGACGCTTTCAATTGAGGGCTTCATTATAGCGACAAGGAGGATCGCAAATACAAATGAAGGGATCGTTTGAAAAACTTCGGTGATGCGCATTAAAATATCATCAACAATTCCACCGTAATATCCAGCGAATGCGCCAAAAATAACGCCAATAAAAACGGCTGCAAGCGTGGCAATCAGTCCTATTAATAAGGACGTTTTAGCTCCATGCGCAATGCCAGAGGCAACATCACGCCCAATTGAGTCACTTCCCAAAAGAAAACCATTTTCTCCTGGTGCGGATAAAGGAAACTTTGAGTAAAGAAAGGGATCCGTAGGAAAAATAAAATTTGCAATCGCAGCGACAAAAATAACAACGCAGAGTATAACTAAGCCCAATACTGCTTGACGGTTACGTGAAAACCTTTTCCAAAAATCTGCCATTTCAGTTCACTTCTATTCGTGGGTCTAGGAAACAATACACCACGTCAACTACTAGGTTTACGGCAACGACCAGGCCAGATGATAACAGAAAAATTCCTAAAAGTAGGTTAAGATCGCGAGCAAACAGTGACTCAAAAGCCAACATGCCTAACCCTGGCCAGGCAAAGACAGACTCAACTATTACTGATCCCCCAATCAAGGCTCCAACTTGAACCCCCGCCATTGTCACAACTGGAAGCAGGGCATTACGTAAAACATGTACAAACGTAATCCGTCGCTCTGAAACGCCTTTTGCTCTTGCCGTGATCACGTAATCTTGCCCGTATTGTTCAAGCATCGAGGCTCGCATCATTCGAGTATAAAGTGCGAGATAGAACAGCGATAGAGTAATTGTTGGCAGCACCAAATGATGCGCAATATCTTTTACACGTTCAAAACCTTCATAGAACATGGCGCTGTTTTCCATTCCACTGGTGGGGAACCAATCGTTTTTTATTGAGAATAAAATAATCATCATTAACCCCACCCAAAAAAGGGGTGTTGCATAGGTTATAAGCGCAAATACGCTAACCATAGAATCCTTCCAGGTGTTGAGATTGATTGCGGCAAAAAGGCCAAGCAGAACTCCAAAGCCAACAGCCAAAAGAATTGTACTAACCATTAATATTAAGGTTGGCCAAAACCGATCAATGATAAGCTCGGTGACTTGCATATCGTGACGAAATGAATAGCCAAGATCAAGCTGGAGAACATTTTTCAAATAGACTGCTAACTGTACTGGAAGCGGCTTATCTAAGCCGAATTTTTTTCGCATTTCTTCCATATATTCAGGCGTTGCTGATCCAGCTTCTCCAGCGAGAACGTCGACGGCGTCTCCTTCGGCTAAGTTTAAAAGAAAGAAGTTCAGTACTACGATTGCAAGGATTATTGGAATTCCTTGAATGAGCCTACGGGAAACGTAGCGGATAATCTTACTAGATCTGTTCATATTATGATCATCTTTAAAAATTTAGAATTCACTGAGCCGAAGATCCCCCGGCTCAGTGCATTAGTTATGAGTTAGTCGAGATATGCATCCCCAAAAGATGCGTAAGCACCCATTGCGGAGCCGTAAGCCCCTTTTAACTTGGTGTTGTAGACAACTAAAAACTCAAGTTCAAAAAGGTTCACAACAGGCATATCGTTGGCAAGTATATTTTGAATATCAAGATATATTGCTGCACGCTTTGTGGCATCAGGCGTTGTCATTCCAGCAGAAAGTAACGCGTCCAACTCTGGATTACTGTAACGCGATGAATTCACAAAATGTGTACCCTTACGGATCATGTTAGTGCCATAGTGACGATGAACACCCAAAACTGGGTCTGACAACTGATAGAAGTAGTTGAGATTCATTTCGAAGTCATAGTTGTGATAAACACGCTTTAACCATGTAGGCACATCTTCATAACGCAGTTCTACCTGTATTCCAATTTCACCCAGAACTTGCTGGATATACTGACCACCACGTTTCCAGTCTTCACCATACGGGATCAGATCAAACATAGCTTTCATTCGCACGCCATTGCCATCTCTAGCATAACCGGCATCATCCAGAATTTTGTTTGCCGCTGCAACGTCACCATTAGCGGGGTAATTAGGCATAACTGCATGTAGACCCGTGGCGCTGAAATTACTTGAAAGAGCACTCGTTGCAGGCTTTCCATATCCAAAGAAGATTGTATCTATCATATACTGTCTGTCGATTGCTGTGGAAATAGCTCTACGTACTGCTGCATCAGTAAAAGGACCTTCTTTCGTATTGAACTCAAGCAGGGCCATAGGGTTAATCATAGAGTAACCATCAGTCGTTACAGAAATATTGTCTTTTTCTTTGTTCAGACGTACTGCTTCAACATTTGATACAGCATTATAGGCTGCATAAAGCACTTCACCTTTTTCCATTGCCGCAGCTCTGGTTGAGGCATCGGGTACGAAACGACCAACAATTCGGTCAAGATATGGGCGACCTTCTCTCCAGTAGTTCTCATTTTTATCCAAACGCATGTACTGACCTTTTTTCCACTCAACGAATTTAAAAGGACCAGTGCCCACTGGATTATTTGCTAACTTCGCGCTCTTGATGTCCTGTCCTTCTAAGTGGTGCTTTGGCACCATTGGGGATTCATAAGAAGATAACGCGCGCAACATGTAAGGCGCCGGGTTGCCTAGATTAAACACTGCGGTGTGTGCGTCTGGAGTGTCGATGCTGGTTACTTCTTTGAAGGAGTTTGGCCCTCTTGGGTGAACTTTCTTCAAAACATCCATAATTGTAAACTGTACGTCTTCAGAAGTGAACGGTTCACCATCATGCCAGGTCACACCTTTGCGTAAGTTAAATGTAATGGTTTTGCCGTCTGGGCTGACATCTACACTTTCAGCCAGCATGGGCACTATTTTGCCGTCATTATCATAATCAACTAAGCCGTCGTATATTTTTGGACCTAAAAGTCCAATTGGCCCCGAAGTCGAGACATATCCTGCCATCGTTGGGGGTTCGGGCTGTACTAGAAAAACCAGTGATCCACCAGCTTGTTGGGCTTGTGCAAAGCTCCCAACTGATGCGATGGAAGCGGCTGCTAAAAACCCTTTCAAAATTTTAGTCAGTTTCATTTATTTTATCCTCCCTATTCAATTCAATAAATACTAGTGAGGCTTATTTACTGTCCCGAGTCAATAAAAATACTCGTCTGTTTTTCTATATTTTCTAATAACTATGAGTAATATGTGTATGACTTTTTTTACTCGATTAATTTTGGCATGCCTGGTGAATGAATGAGTGATCTTTCTAGCTAGTGATTAATGTAATAAACTTGGTTGAACCTGCTCAGAAAAACTTGCACAGTCTTGGTTCACAGAAATAATGAGGCAAAAATGGTTACCAATAATTGGGATGAATCGACTGAACTGGACAAGTTGGCAGAACTTTCAATAAAAACGGGAGTAGCACTTCAGCAGGGTCAAGATCTTTTGATTACAGCTCCTTTGGAAGCAGCGCCACTGGTTCGCCGCTTGACCTTTCACGCTTACAAACAAGGCTGTGGAATTGTCACGCCTCTATACACAGATCCCGAGGTGACCCTTTTAAGGTACAAAAATGCTCAAAAAGATTCTTTTGATAAAGCTACTGACTGGTTGTTCGAGGCTATGGGTGCCGCATTTGATAAAAATACTGCACGTTTAGCTGTGGTTGGCGAAGACCCAATGCTGTTGTCTGAGCAAAATGCAGATGATATTGGCCGTGCAAACCAGGCTGTTTCGAAAGCTTCTTCGCCAGTTCGAGAAAGAATTACACGCTTTGATGTGAACTGGAACATTATAGCTTGGCCAGGAACCCAATGGGCCAAAAGAGTTTTCCCGAATTTAGAAGAAGCAGAAGCTCAGGAGCAACTTGCGAGAGCAATCTTCCAAGCATCGAGATTAGACGGTACAAACCCAATAGAAAACTGGAATGTACATAATAAAAACCTCAGGAAGAAAACAGACTGGCTGAACGCAAAGAATTTCTCTGCACTCCATTTTTATGGAGAGGGAACTGATCTTAAAGTCGGCCTTGCAGAAGGACACGAATGGATGGGTGGCGCGTCAAAGGCCCGAAACGGAGTTATTTGTAATCCCAATATACCCTCTGAAGAGGTTTTTACGACACCACATGCCTTAAAAGTTGATGGATATGTGAAATCTACTAAGCCACTTTCTCACCAAGGTACTTTAATTGAGAATATTGCTGTGGTTTTTGAAAATGGAGTGATTACAGAAGCAAAAGCATCTAAAGGGGAAGAGGTGTTTTTAAAGTTAATTGACACAGATGATGGAGCGCGCAGGCTAGGGGAGGTGGCGCTTGTACCGCATAGCTCTCCAATATCTCAAAGTAACCTTCTGTTTTATAATACTCTTTTTGATGAAAATGCCGCCTGTCACATTGCTTTGGGACAATGCTACTCAAAATGTTTCAAAGATGGCGATACTCTCTCTAAAGATAAAGTTATAAAGAATGGTGGTAATAGTAGTATGATCCACGTAGATTGGATGATTGGTTCTGATACCATAAATATTGATGGTCTAGATGAGGATGGTGGGATAACCCCAGTTTTCAGGGCTGGAGAATGGGCTTTGTAAAATAACTTGTCTATTTTGCAGTGGCTTTAAATTTCTTTCCTAGAAATACTTTTTCTACATTACATTTTTACTCGGATTGACAGCTTTTTGAGCCCAGTTAGTATCACTCTTGATATTAACGTAACTTAAAAGTCCTTCTTACGATGAAATTGAATAATGAAGAGCAGGCCATGCTGGCTGGTGATTTTGGACCCGCAGTTAAATGGGCAATGGAGCATCAACTACAAGTTGGCCGAATGTTTGACGCTGAAGATATGGTAGATGTCAGTCAGGCCCATATGATGGCAGACCCAGAGTCACTTGGAGAGGCTGGCGTCGCTTTTACAGAGAAATTAGCTGAAACTGACATAAGCGTTCGCATACCCACGATTACGGACCCCAGAGGCGTTGACCTGGAATGTTATGAGCCTATTGGCCAAACGGAAAGTATGGCAGAGTTAGAGCGTCGGTTCATCGCTGCCTGTAAAAGAATGGGTATAACGATGACGAATACCTGTATAAATTATCAAACGATCATGCCGCCTGTTTTTGGTGATCATGTCGCGTTCGGTGATACGGGTGTGGTAATTTACTCAAATTCTGTTTGTGGAGCGCGTTCTAATTTTGAGGGAGGACCTTCAGCTTTAGCGGCTGGGTTAACTGGCCGAACTCCAAGATACGGTCTACATCTAAATGATAATCGAAGTTCGACAAAAAGATATCAGGTTGCAGAAGAGCCTAAAGATCTTATGGATTGGGGAGTTTTGGGCGCAACTATTGGAAGAATGGCCGGTAGTTATTGGGAAGTTCCCGTTATAGAAGGCATTGAAAAAATTCCTAATTCAGATCAACTAAAGCATTTTGGTGCAGCGATGGCGAGCTATGGGTCCGTTCCACTATTTCATATCGTTGGCATAACGCCCGAATGTCAGAAAATAGAAGATGTAGATGGTCAGGCTCTAGAAGCTACAAAGGTTACCAAGGAAACTATTCGTGATTTGAGAGCACCTTTTTCAGCAGTAGGTTCTCAAGTTGATGTGGTGGTTTTTGCCGCTCCTCAATTAAGCATCATTGAAATGTCAGAACTTTCTAAACTTTGCAGTGGTAGGCAACGTTCCCCAACGACAGATGTTATTGTATGCACCTCTGCACAGGTTTATGCTGATGCTGTTTCAATGGGGTATGTGAATGAAATTGAAGCTTTTGGTGGGAGAGTTTTGGTAGGCACATGTTTTTACCAACAGTACGCCCGGGAAATTGGTGAAGCCAACGGATGGACAAGCCTTTTGAGTAATTCAGCTAAGATTGTAAATATTCTCGGTGGGTATGGTTATCAGCCGTCTTTGGCGAGTATGGAGGCCTGTATTGAGTCAGCTGAAAAAGGTATAATTGTACAATGAAAAAGGAATTGAAGTGTCATGTCGGGATAGGACCTAAAGTTGAAGGGATTGCACTCGTTGCGGCTGATAATTTTTCGGCCCGATATGATTTGGATAGAATAAACGGCGTATTTAGCAGGCCTCAACATAAGTTATACGGTTCAAGTTATAAAGATGTCATTCTTGTATTGAATACCGCAAAGGGCGGTGTGGCGACGGCTTGGATGCTATATGAAATGACTTCACGAAAAATAGCTCCTAAAGGTATTTTATTTAATAGTGTAAACACAATTCTTGCTCAAGGAGCAGCCTTGGCTGAGATGGCGATGGTCGATCGATTTGAAGACGGCGATGTGACAAAGATTGTAAAAACGGGTGATCATCTCATCGTTTGTCCAGATGAGGGTAAAGTGATTTTTGTTGAATGATCATTAGTTATTTTTTTTCGGTTCTTAAAAGCAAATTTTTATAAATTTAATAGTACTTTATTTTTTAATAAATTGGTGAGACAAAGTAGTTTATGTTCGATATCAGTTCTAAGTTTAGCGACGATTTTGTTTTTGGGGTAGCCACAGCCGCTTACCAAATTGAAGGCAGTAAATTTGGAGGGTGTGGTGAGAGCATCTGGGATCATTTTGCTAAAAATGGTGGTACCGCTAACGGCGATAATGGGTCACTTGCCTGTGATCATTTTCATCGCTTTGAAGAGGACCTCGATCTTTTAGTTGATGCAGGATTTGATGCTTACCGTTTTTCATTTTCTTGGTCACGCCTTTTCCCGGATGGAAAGAACTTAAATACTAAAGGGCTAGATTTCTACAAACAGTTGCTAGATGCAATTAATTCTCGGGGCCTTCGTCCCTATGGTACTGCATATCATTGGGATATGCCTCAGGCGCTCGGTGCTTTAGGCGGCTGGACTATTCGGGATAACGCGGAACGCTTTGGAGAATATATGGGTTTTATAGCGAGAAATTTTGGTGACGATCTTGAAAACCTAGTTTCTATCAATGAACCCTGGTGTGTCGCTTGGTTATCACATTACTTAGGTGAGCATGCGCCAGGCTTGCGCGATTTAAGTAGTGCCGTCAAAGCCAGTCACTATGTTTGTCTAGGGCATGGACTTGGGGTTCAGGCGGCGAGGGCAGAAACGGAAAAACCTATTGGTGTCGTACTTAACTTTACACCTGGGCGTTTAGAGACAAAAACTAAGATAAACACTGAAGCTTTAGAGCGGTATGAAGCAGTAACCAACACCTGGTACTTATCTGCTATAATAAAGGGTAATTATCCTGATGTGGCACTTCAGGAACTTGAGGGATATCTTCCAAATAGTTGGAAAAGTGATCTACAAAATATCAAAGAACCAATTGATTTTATTGGGATAAATTATTACACAACCGTTCTACTGAAATCGGGAGGAGACAAATTTCCTTTTGTAGAGATTATTGAGCGCGACTTGCCAAAAACTGATATGGGCTGGGATGTTGAGCCGGCAGGTCTAACGGAGGCTATAAACTTGGTATCGGATTATGCACCGAATTTGCCCCTGTACATAACTGAAAACGGTATGGCATCTAAAAATGCCACCGCTGATATTGATCGTATTGAATATTATAAGCAGCATTTAAATGAGGTCGCAAAAGCTGCCGAAACTTTGCCAGTAAATGGATATTTTGCTTGGTCACTTCTAGATAATTTTGAGTGGGCTTTGGGATATGATAAACGTTTTGGTTTGGTGCACGTCGACTATGAAACGCAAAAAAGAACCATGAAAGACAGTTTTAAATGGTGGCAGCGCGAGTTGGCTAAAAAATAAATACTGTGTCATAAGATCTAAAGGGCACTCATGAATTTTGAGCTGCTTTTAAAAATGCCCTTACTATTGGTAAATCTTTTCTTGCAGATAGGTATACTAGGGTCTCAGTCATTTCAGTGTTCCCACAATCAATATCTATATTGACCAGTCGAGGATCTTGAGCGATTTCAGCTTGCGAAACAAAACCAATACCTAAACCGTTTGCTACCAACTCGTGGAGAGCCTCTCGACCAGTAACTTCAATTACTGGAGATAATTTAAAGTTTTGTTTTGAAGCCTGTGAGACCAATATTTTTCTTGTATGTGAGCCTTTTTCACGGAAAATTAAGGGAAGCTTGGTCAATTTATCAAAGGTAATTTGCCGTGGGACTTTCTTGAAGAAATTGCTGGAAGCAATTACTTTAATGCTTGATGTGCCTAAGGTGAATGTCTGAAGATCTGACCCATCTATAGGGCTACCAGTCACACCAACCTCGGCATCAAAATTCCGTAATATATCGATTACTTCTTGAGAGTTACCAATACGTAAATCTACTGTAACAGCAGGATAGTGTTTTCTGAACCATTTTAGTGTTTTTAAAATATGGATAGCAGAGTCGGCAACAATTCTTATTTTTCCGGTTATAGAAGCTTTTGACTTCTTCATATGGTTAAGAATTTGGTCTTCTGTTTCAAAAAATTGTTTTGTTAGAATAAAAAGTTCTTCTCCCGCTAAGGTGAGTTTGACACTTCTTTTCTCTCTTTTAAAAAGCAAAGTGTCGTAAATTTTTTCCAATTCTTTAATGTGTCCGCTTAAAACAGGTTGAGACTGATGCATTTGTTCTGCCGCTTTAGAAAAGCCACCGTATCTAGCTACATTGTGGAAGGCTCGTAATTGGGAATATGTCATCCATTTACCTATAAGAAAAAAATATAGTTATATATAAACTAATGATTTTACTTATGGTCTATTTTCGTTTTTATATAAAGAAAAATAAATTGATTGGGTTAAACAAATGCCATTACAAGAAGTCAATTTTCCACCCCCAAAACTTGGCGAACCGTATCTCCTTACTCCTGGTCCTCTAACAACTGCATTCGAAGTTAAGGAAGCGATGTTGAAAGATTGGGGTAGCTGGGATGGTGAATTCCGTGACCTTACCAAAAAGTTGAGAAGCAGCCTGCTTTCACTATTAGGACCTGAAAAAAAACTTTATGATTGTGTGCCCATTCAAGGTTCTGGTACATATGCTGTTGAGGCAATGTTAGGTACTTTTGTTCCAAAAGATGGCAAGCTTTTAGTCTTAGCCAATGGTGCATATGGACTTCGCGCGGCTCAGACCATGGATTATTTAAATCGTAATTACCATTTACTCGATAAAGGAGATTATTTACCTCCTAGAGGAAATGAAGTTGCTGATATTTTGGAAAATGATAAAGCAATAACCCACGTATTGGTCATTCATTGTGAAACAAGCTCTGGTATTTTAAATCCATTAGAAGAAATCGGGGCAGTTGTTAAATCAGCAGGTCGTAAACTTTTGATAGATAGTATGTCAGCTTTTGGAGCAGTGCCTGTAGATCCCCAAAGGATTGAATTTGAGGCCATGGTATCGTCTGCCAATAAATGCATTGAAGGTGTTCCTGGTTTTGGTTTTGTTTTTGCAAAGCTTTCTGCTTTGCAGGCTTCAAAGGGTAATTGTCATTCTCTTAGTCTTGATGTTGAAGCACAATGGAGTGCTATGGAAAAATCAGGCCAGTGGCGCTTTACGCCTCCGACACATGCGGTTGCTGCATTTTTAACTGCTTTAGAAATCCACAAAGAAGAAGGTGGTGTGTCAGGAAGAGGAGCTAGATATACCAATAATCGTGATATAATGGTAAGTGGTATGCGGGATTTAGGGTTTGAAACACTCCTTGATGAACAGTGGTTATCCCCCATAATTGTCACGTTTTTTTGTCCTGACGACCAAGCTTTTGATTTTCAGAAATTTTATGATTTTATGAAAAGTGAGGGTTACATTATTTATCCAGGCAAGTTAACCGTTGTTGACAGTTTTCGGATAGGCTGTATTGGCCGAATGGATGCGCCTGTGATGAAAGGTGTTGTCGCAGCCGCGAAAAAAGCGCTTGGATCGATGGGGGTAAAAAGTGCAGCGCCTCCGAAAATCGCACTTATGGAAAGACAAAGACTATCTGAATTAAAGGAATAAGGGGAATTCTTAATGGAAATTAGAAATGACATTGAAGCAAATGGAAGAAAATACACTCCGGCTTCAAATTGTGCTGTCGTGATTTGTCTTGACGGATGCGAACCTGAATATCTTGATGTTGCAATATCAGAAGGTTTAATGCCAAATTTGAAACGTATTCGTTCCGAGGGTACAGATGCTCTTGCCCATTCTGTGATCCCTTCATTCACAAACCCTAATAATATGTCCATTGCTACCGGACGCCCTCCGTCTGTTCATGGAATTTGCGGAAATTTCTTGTTTGATCCTGAAACGGGCGAAGAAGTTATGATGAATGATGTACGCTTCCTACGCGCACCCACTCTATTTTCAAAATACTATGAGGGTGGATCAAGAGTTGCCGTGGTTACAGCAAAGGATAAGCTAAGAGCTTTGCTTGGTGCGGGACTGAATTTCGATGAGGATCGAGCTATTTGCTTTTCCTCAGAAAAAGCTGATGTAGCAACAAAAGTTGATAATGGTATTCACAATGCGAGCGAATGGCTAGGTCGACCAGTTCCTGAAGTTTATTCAGCGGAGCTTTCTGAGTTTGTATTTGCAGCTGGAGTAAAGATCTTAAAAGAATGGTCACCAGATGTAATGTATCTTTCAACAACTGATTATATCCAACATAAATTTGCGCCGCATCAACAAGGGGCTAAAGACTTCTACGCCATGACTGATAAATATATCGGTGAACTCGATGCTATGGGTGTGGCTCTGGTAGTTACAGCTGACCATGGAATGAAGCCAAAACATGATGCTAACGGAGAACCTTCAGTAGTTTACGTCCAAGATCTTTTAGATCAATGGTTGGGCCAAGGTTCGGCAAGGGTTATTTTGCCAATTACTGATCCATACGTTGTTCACCATGGAGCTCTTGGATCTTTTGCAACTGCATATTTGCCAGAAGATGTAGATAGAAATGAAATAATTTCTAAGTTATCTAATATCGACGGCATTCTACTAGTAATTGATAAAGCTGCAGCAGTTCAAAGGTTTGATCTCCCTCCTGATAGAATTGGTGATATAGTCATGATTTCTACGGAGAATATGACGTTAGGAACATCTGTAGACCGACATGATCTAGAAGCTTTGAAAGAGCCTTTGCGCAGCCATGGAGGTTTAACAGAACAAGAGGTGCCATTTATAGTAAACCGGAAAATAAACTTGCCAGGAGCACCTGAGTTACGAAATTTTGATGCCTTTTTTTATGCAAGCATTGCGGCAAATACCGGAAATGTTAATTAATATTAAACAGTAAAATTATTCCTAAATAGAAAGATCACGAAGCATGGAAAAACAAGCTATACGTAAAGAGGGAATGCGCATCGGTGGTGAAAAAGTTTTTACTGATGCAATAGTCGAAGTTACATATCCTTACTCCGAAGAAGTAATAGCCACCGTACCTGCTGGT
>Ga0315315_10003626_pt1 | contig 14181 bp, 9 predicted proteins | sample M140m3416metaG_FD_203699 | JGI IMG/M metagenome (GOLD analysis project Ga0315315, IMG submission 203699) | Ammonia-oxidizing marine archaeal communities from Monterey Bay, California, United States - M1 40m 3416 | ecosystem: Environmental > Aquatic > Marine > Intertidal zone | place: USA...
TCTGTATCAACATTCTGGCGTATATTTAAAGGAAAAATTGCTGTAGGTATTGAGCGTTTGGATGCTAAAGTATTATATAATCTATATGCATATATTGGAGTCGACCCTATGTTCAAATCTTTCAAACAACCATCTATGCATTTTAATCCTAAAACTATAGATACATGTAAAATAGGTACATATAATAATAGTGATACAACTAAATTCCATTTAAAGAGTTCTAGTATTGACATTAGTGATGAACATATACTTTATTTACATCTTTTACATAACTATATACAATCTGCATGGGAACACTTGAAAACTGCAGGTCAATTTGAAGGTAGATTTATGCCAAGTAATAAAGACGCTATGACTCAAATACGTACATTAATTATACAAGAAACAAAGAGTGAATTCCCATTTACATTTGAATTTATGGGGAAAAAGTATGCATTTGGAAGTAAATCATTTTATGGAAAAGTGAATTTAAATGATAAGAGTGATAAATCTATTTTGATGAAATTTTTGAAAATGGAAGTAACAAAGATGAAGCTTGCTTATAGAAATAAAGTGAGAGAAATAAAACAATTGAGAGATGGTGTTGGGTCACAGAAACCAAAAGCAGGAGAAGACCCACAAGTAGCAAAACCAAAAGCAGGAGAAGACCCACAAGTAGCAAAACCAAAAGTAGCAAGACAGAAATTAGATAAAATAAAACAAAAAATTTCAAAAATTCCTAAACCAGACCCAAAAGGTGGAAGACGTCGTCGTAGAAGAGGTGAAGACTAATTTATAACCTTAATTTACAAATTCATAATCACTTTCACTTTCACTTTCACTTTCACTTTCACTTTCACTTTCACTTTCACTTTCACTTTCACTGTTTGAATCATTTGAGTCTTCAAAATATGGTCTTAATGTCTTGGGATTGTAGGCTACAGGGGGAGGCTTGATATCGTAGTCTTCAGGGCTAGGTATGAAGAATTCGGACGGATCTGGAGTCTCGGAGCATATGAGTGATGAAAAGTACCCAGGTGCTCGCAACTGTATCAATCCTGGCGATGCCTTTGTCTCCGGCGTTTCATTCACTGCATCCTGAGTGAATATGTTTTTTATTTTAACTCTATCGTTTACCAATTTTTGTTTCATTTCGGTTAGCTCATGAAGATTCATCATATTTGATGGCTTACTATTAGTTTCTGTTAGTTTATATACATCATCAAGAATATTTGTAGTATCAAGACCTAGAGCATCTTCAGTTTCAAGTTGTGCTTCAATATCTTCTTTAATTTTCTGTAAATGTTCTGGCTTTGAATTATCAATATCTCCAAAAAGATTGTCAACCTTCGTATCTTCTATTTCTAGACTTACAGGTTCTGCATTATTTAAAACGGAACGTGGAATAGCTGTATGTTTTGTAATAGTACAATATCCTTTATCAAATACATCAGCATATCTATAATGATTTCCAAGATATTTATCATTTTCATCGTAGTCTTTGAATTTATAATAACCCATATCTACAAGTGTTTCTTTCAGTTCATTCCATGTATTAACCGTCAAGGATACAATTTTAACAAGTTCATTATAAACATTGACGTAACAATCTACTTTATAGTATGTTTTAGTTTCCTTTTCTACCTTATCTTTTGTTTCATCACTAACTTTATCTTTTGTTTCATCACTAACTTTATCTTTTGTTTCATCACTAACTTTATCTTTTGTTTCATCACTAACTTTATCTTTTGTTTCAGGAATTTGTTTGATATCACAAAAGTCAAATATATTACTCATTCTGTAAGTTTTTCCAAGATATTCAACACTTTCCTCAGAATTAATAAATTGATTGTAACCAAGGTTCACAAGAGTTTCTTTGAGTTCATCCCATGTATAAAATGTATATGATATATCATCGATTGATATTTCTGAATTTTTATTAATGTTATAATTATATACATCAACTTCATAATGATATGTTAAAACTTTAGTTTCAATGTTAGTTTTAATATCAACATTGGTTTCAGGGTGAATTTTAGGTTCATCAATTTCATTTTCACTCTCTTCATTTACATTTTTTTTAATTTCTTCCATAACTGCGTCATCATATTCTTCAGTGTCCTGTTCGATATCGCTATAGATCTCCTCACTAATATCTGTATAATCACTATCTGTATCACTTGGTACATATTCTGATTCTGATTCTGATTCTGATTCTGATTCTGATTCTGATTCTTCATTTGACATTAATGTTCTTTTGTGATTTTCCAAATTAATAATACACTGTTCAAGTACTGTAGTATCTGTCTGACATCTATTAATCCACCCATTAAATAGATCAATAAATTTAGTTATATGATATAAATTAAAGATATTTGAAGAATGATCTACTAATTTATTAACTGATTCACATATAATCCCGACAACATATGTATTATTAATATCATCTACATCACCTTCAATAAATGGCTTTTCATCAAGCATATTTTCAGTAATTATAACCAACATTTGTATCAATTTGAAATTATCAAATAGTAAATTACCATTTACATACTCTATACATAGAGTTTCAAATAATGATACAAAAGATGTATCCATTAACATAAACGACAACACATTGATTCTATCATTAGAAATAGTAAAGCTCATTAAGTTATCGACAACTGTCATTGTATAGGTATCATTATATTTATCACATACAACATTAGAAATTGTTTTCATAAAATGTGGCCATACATGTTTCTTAGATATTATTTGCACATGATTATAATTGCCCATTGAAAAGTTAACTGATTTAAGTGCATTCATAATTTCATCAGGCATTGACAGTTTGTATGCAAAGGCAGAAATAGACATAAATACCTGTCTGCAATATTTTTCATGTTTAAATGCAAATTTAACCATATATTCAACAGTTAGTCCAATAGAACATAGTTGTTTATATCTTTTTTCAGTAATATTTTGAAATATATATACAAACAACCAACTATAATTCTTCAATATATGTTGTTTTATTTTTGGTTCAAAGTTTTGATATGTGTTGTCAATGACAGTTTTAATTTGTGAAATTATCATAATCGCATGTTCATTATTAAGCAAACATTCGTAAGTTCTAAATAGATTGTATGTCATCCATAGTATTTCCTTATAATGTTTTTGGTTGTACGTAGTTTTATTAAGTGCATACAACAGGTTTTTCATCAATTCTTGTTGTAAATATATATCATTCTCAATATTAGTTAATTTTACCATTTCACTATCTCCAATAATATTTGTCAAACACCACCCAGCTTGTGTAATAGTTTTAAGATTATTACATGCTAACAATATTACTGTATATTCAACTAATACTTTAATTTTACTACTATTTGAACCTAATTTTAAAATATCAAAATTACATTTAAAATCATGTCCATAGATATTTGTAAATAGCCACAGCACACGATACACATATTTATGTTGTGTTTTAGATAATACATCTCCTTTTTTATTAATAAACTCAATAATTGAATTCAAATCCTCTTCAAATAACTCATATACTCCACTTTCTACAACTTGATAGATAAACTGTTTCATTTTAATATCATTCTTACACAATTTTTTAGTATAATTTAAAAGTAGATTGAGTGTATAGTATTTCAAATCAAAATTTGGTTCTTTACCACATTCACAATCGTCATCACGTACATAATCAAAATCATATAGACATTTAAAATGACGAATATATTTAACTAAATCTGCATAAGAGTCCAGTTCTTTAATATCCATTAATTGCGACTTTGTTATATTAGATGTGTTTGTACTCATTGGAAGTGATTGTATGAGTGAAGAATTAGCTTGATATTGTTCCATTTATTTGTTTTGTTTTACTTTTGTAATATAAATTGTTTAAGATATATGTGATAATGATAATGTTAAACGACGCGAGTTATTTATTAAAAATTATTGAGTTGTAATAATTTAAATATAAGACACTTACTTTTAAATAAAAATATCTCTTTCAAATATCGAATTTCGATAAAAAAATTAAATAAAATTATAATGATTATTGAGGACTATATAAAATATCAAGATCAGTATGAAGAACAATTTGGAGAACGTACCATATTTCTCATGGAAGTTGGTAGTTTTTTTGAATATTATGGCATAATAAAGGTCCCAGAAGGTAAAACAGAACAGGATATGTCTGAAGAAGAAAAAATACAGAACCGTTGGGGACGTGTATGGGATGTTGCTGATAATGTTCTAAGTGCACATATATCTAGACGTGGTAATTGGGCTTATAAACCATATATGGCTGGATTTCCGAATCATGCTATAGAAAAACATATTGCTCTTCTGGTTGAAGCATCTTATACAGTAGTTACAATGCGTCAAAAAGAATATGGTGTATCCGACCCTGAAAGATATATAGATATAATTCATAGTCCTGGGTTAAATACTTCAAATCTTACGTATGAATCCAATTATTTAGCATCAATTTATATCGAACCATTTTCATTCTATGGTTCAACTAAAACAGGTCTCTCAATTGGATTATCTTTTTTGGATGTTTCAACTGGTAATAATAAGATATTTGAAACAACTTCTAAACAAGAAGACATATTGTATTCTATTGATGAAACATATCGTTTACTACAAAGTCATCGTCCGCAAGAGGTAATAATATATGTTGGTGATATACAGAAACTTTCAGGTCAATTTGGAGAACAAGAGCACATTCGTTTAACTGCAGAATCCAGTTTAACACAGGAATTTCTAATAAAAACCTTGGAACTTTATAAAACTACATATCATTTTAGAAGAACAGAGCCGAAACATAAAGACAAGACATACCAAAATGAAATCCTCGCACGTATATTTGAAAATGAGAACAAAATGATAATGGTTGAATATCTCAATCTGATGTATTACACTGTTGGGTTAAAAGCTTATATTTGTATGCTTGAGTTTGCCTATATACATGGTGATATTATTACAAAGAAAATCCGTAAGCCAAGTATAATTACTGATCAAAAGAAGTTAATTTTGAATCATAATTCCATACAACAATTGGAAATTATTGCAGATAGAAATAAAACATATGCTAAAGAAACTAAATACGATTCTTTAATAAGTATATTGAGTAAATGTAGAACTAGTATGGGCAAACGCTTATTTAGAGAACGTTTATGTCAGCCAATTACAGATTCTAAGATTCTTCAACAACGATACGACCAAATTGAATATTTCCGAACACCTTTAACCAACACCGATTCTGAATCTGTACCAAGATATAGACGATATGAAGCTTATCTTGCTAGTGTAGGCGATTTAGAAAGATATCATCGTAATGTTCAAATGGGAAGTTTATTGCCTTCTGCATTCAGTAGTGTTCATAGATCTTATACTAGTATTGACAAATTAATGACCGAAATGGGTGAAGATATGGGATTATTTTTTGATAAAACTATGGTTGAGCAATTTAGGAAATTTCGTGAGGAGTATATGAATATATTTGATCTTTCTAATATGCGTAATTTACATCGTGATAAGATTTACAAAAATATTTTTAAACAAGGTATATATGAAGAATTAGATAAATTACAAGAAAAAATGGATGCATATAATAATGTGTTCAAATTGGCAGCAGACGAACTAAGTACATATATACATGATCCACGTAATAAGAAAAATGAGGTAATGGTAAAGATAGATAAGAATGAAACAGATGGAAAATATTTAACATGTACAAAAAGACGTGGTGATTTTTTGAAAACTGGTCTTAAAAATGCAGGAAATCCAACTATAGATATTAAAGCATCTGAACTTTTAACTGTGTCTATTAATTCGTTAGAGATAGAATATAAGAAACGTAAAAATGTAACAACAATTAATGTACATTCTTTAACAAATATAGCATCGCAATTAATTGCATCACAACAGAGAATGACATCAAAATGTATGAAATTATTCAAATCAACATTGTACGATTTAATGTCAGATGAAAAATATCGCGGCTGTTTAGATCATATTGTCGAACAAGTATCATCACTTGATATTACAATTTCAGCATCAAAAGCATCCATTATGTATAAATATTGTAAACCAACAATTGGTTTAACACATAATAATAATCATAATAATGAATCAGATTCTTCTACTGTAACTTCTAATAATACGAATATACCTTCTTATGTTAAAGGATTTAATGTACGACATCCAATCATAGAACGCATTAATGATGAATTAGAATATATACCCAATGACGTGGATCTTTCACCATACAATGTTGCAGGTATTTTACTTTATGGTTGTAATATGTGTGGTAAAAGTAGTTATATGAAATCCATTGGTTTGAATATAATAATGGCACAGGCAGGTATGTATGTTGCAGCAGAAGAATTTGACTATTATCCTTATGATTTTATTTTCACACGTATATCGGGAAATGACAATATTTTTAAAAATCAATCATCTTTTGCAGTTGAAATGCATGAATTGCGAAATATTTTAAAACGTACGAACCATAGAAGTCTTATTTTAGGTGATGAATTATGTCGTGGTACAGAAAGTATTTCAGGAAAAGCAATTGTGGCGGCAGGTGTATGTAAGTTAAGAGAATATGATAGTCAATTCATTTTTGCTACACATTTACACGGTTTAAGTGAAATACCTGAAATAAAAGCTCTATCGCAAGTAAAAGCTTATCATTTAGCAGTAGAATACGACCGCGAGAAACAGCGTCTAATATATGATCGTCATATGAAAGAAGGATCCGGCAGTTCACTTTATGGGTTAGAGGTGTGTCGTGCAATGGATATGGATGAAGATTTCCTGGAGTTAGCAAATCGCATTCGTATGAGAGAAATAGGTGAACATGAAAGTCTTTTAGGTTATGAGAAAAAATCGCAATATAACAATGACATTTATATGTTAGAGTGTAGTATATGTAATAAACCAGCGGAAGAGACACATCATATAAAATATCAGAAAGATGCAGATGACAATAATTTCGTTGGACATGTATATAAAAATAATAAAAGTAATCTGGCTCCTCTATGTAAAGAATGTCATAAAAAGGAGACATATGGGAAAATAGATATCGTCGGGTGGAAAGACACATCCGATGGACGCAAATTAGAAGTAATTGATTTAATCGCCTCCGACCTTGATGCGACTATAAATTCAAACAAATATAATTGTTCTATAGAAATCAGTGAAAAAATTATCGCGAAAACCCCGGTAAAAAATCCTACTGATGTGGTTAAATCTAGCGAGAACTCTAAAGTCAAGGGATTTAAAAATTTATTACAAGGAGAATATGATTATGTGTTAGAAAAAATAAAGGAAGTCACAACAAAATGTCGTCAAGAAAATACTAAAATTAAAGCAAGGGACTTATTGGAACAAATAAATGAAGAATGTCCTTCAAATTTAGATAATTTTATTTGTACAAAATATATCATGAACAAGATTCGCAAACAAATTTAATAAACTAAATAACTCAATTGAATAATCAACATATGTCATTATTTAGTTACAACAAACATCCACACCAATGAAACTGACATTAACCTAAATTCTAAAATTCCGGATGGCTAATACTTAACTGAAATTATCTCAATATAATTACCTTGGATTATCATAAAAGAACCCTCCCCAAAATTCTCTTAATGATTTCAATGATGTATATCTTTGTTTTACTGCATTAGTAACTAATTCGTTACACAAAATATTTGCTTTAAATAAATCTTTTTCATATTTAATTATATTTTCACGTCTATGTTTTGCATCTTCACAAGATTTATCATATTCATCTTCAATTTGTTTGATGGCAATTTGTAATTCTGGACATAGAATTGATATTTGTTCAAGTGGTGACATTGCGATTTTATCTTCTTCATTCATAGTTTATGTTAAAAGTTAATTAAAGTATAATTTTAAAGTAATTAAATAATTTAAAAGTAATTATAATATTATTAAACCAATCAAATTTTACTTATTTATATTTATAATGGGGAGTGGATTTTCAAGAGTTAAAATTGACCACAAAACTGCATATCAATCTCATAATTTTACTGAAGAAGATTATCATGCACTTAATAAGTATTTAAAAGAAAACAATAAATATTGTATGCATGAATATTATTTTCGTGAATGTATGATGCCTTTAATTGAATGTAATTTTGATATGCCGTGTTATTATTTTATATACGGGACAGATGGATGTGAATATATTGCAAAACGCAAATCTAGAAAAGATTTAATACAAGTTAAAGCATTTCATTATATGAATAATGAACATCGTAAGAAATTTATTGAAGGCTATGCACGTTTAACTGATCTACATACAATTTATTATTTGGGATGGTGATGGACAACGTACACATGAGGGGGTTCATCTCTAGGTGTCACTGACGATCTATTGGATATTTTTGCAGTATTTAATTTAAATTATTTACATTGATATGAAATAACCTTTTTTATTGTACTCATCTTTTTTTATTTTCGTGTTTGTTTTTTTATGACGACCACATAACACATCACCAGTTTCCATTGCATTTTTTACTACACATCCGCATTTTTCCCCTTTTCTATTACCACTTTTAATAATTGCATTACACAACACTGGTTCATGTTTATTTATATTAATTCCAGTAATTAGTTTATATTCCTTAGTTTTGAACTTAGGCAAAACACTATTTAAATATGTACGGCAATATGGACATTCAAGTACACTTTTTGGATTTCTCCTTTTATTTCTATCCAATTTATTTGCAGATATTGTATAATACAGACAATCGTAATGATATAAATGATCACATGGCGTTTTTATAATATCTTCTGTATTCAAATCAAGTTCACAACTACATATATAGCATAAATTCTCTTGACGTTCAAATAGTCTTCTGTCTTCTTCAGTCAAGATATAGTTCTTATGTATATTAAATTTATTAGTTATAGACATAATATTAATATTAATATTTCGTGTAACTTTCTTGAAAAGTATATTGCTTATTATTAAGTTAAATACTTAAATTATTAAGTAATAATCTAATATTTATATAATATGGATATAATTCAAACAATCAACAATACGAACAAATATCTAACAAATACAGAAAAGATCAAATACTTTGCGTATCTCGTATGTGGAGTTTTAAGTTTCCAAATCCTATTCAAAAAAATTGAAAATAAATTATCTCTACTTGTTCAAATTCTTGTTATAGGTGGATTAGTATATTTTATATTAAAATATGATATTCGCAAGAAAATTAAAAAAGAAGAGCTATTCGGAAACTATGATACATATGACGCTCCTAAATTATTACAAGAATTACTTAAAAAAGATAGAGATGCATTTGACATATACAAAAAATTATTAGATTTACGATATTATAATGAACTTTCATTTGATAATTCTGTAGCACGCTATATTGAATTTTTAGAATTAAAGGATTTTATTTTGTTAGGAAACAGCGAAAATATGCGCGGATTATATGAAACTTGTGACACAAAGATAGACTTATGTTTGAATGAACTTCTAAGCGTGAGTAAAAATGTTGATGATGAAGATTCCCTTCGTATACAATCTGGCGTTCGTAAAGTTTATCGTTTATTTCATGAAATTCATATGCTTGAAATTACTATATACTTGAAGAAATTATGGAAAAATAGTGAGATTACTGTAACATCATTTCCAGTATCATTTGAGACGTCTAAAGTGAAGGGTGATGTAACGAAAGATCCATTTTATAATCAACATTATTCTGTATATTAGATATTTCTTAAATTTTTTCAGGTTCATCTTCAAGTATATCTTTAGTTTCAGCATCATTTGCGTTTTTCTCCTCAGTTTGGATTAGATTTTTATATACATCTAGAGTTCTTGCTGAAGAATCAGTTGTTCCATCACTCCATCTTGGAACCCAATATCCTGGGATTAGACGAATTGCATATTGAGTAAAATATTTACCAAAGATATCCAAAAAATACTCACCTTTCTTGGATTTTGGAGGATGTTTAGTATGTACTATATATTTTGTTCCAATGTCTGTCATATTCTCACAATATTCATTTACAACAGCATGCCAATCTCTTTCCAATGGACTACATCCGTTACTAAATGCTTCTTTAGTACGCCACAAGACTTCACTTGGTAATAAGCCATCGTCAAATATGTGTCTCATAAGAAATTTGCCAACATTTTTACCATTTCTTTTGTTACATTTAGGATCTTTGTATATAGGATGGAGTTTTGCAACTATATCAACAAACCCAAAATCCAAAAATGGGACACGTGCTTCAAGACCATGTGCAGCAATACTCTTTTCACATCTTAAAACATCATAGTATTGTAATTCTCCTAAAAGACGACACGTTTCATTTTGAAAATCATCCAGTGTTGGCGCATTATGGAAATACATATAACTACCAAATAACTCGTCTGCACCTTCACCTGTAAACACAACTACAATATCAGTTGTTTCACGTATATATTTACATAATAGATACATAGGTACACTGGCTAAGACAGTAGTTTCATCCCATGATTCAATATGGTAAATAACTTCAGGAATAGCTTCAAGCATTTCCTTTTCTGTGACAATTACTTCGTGATGAATACTATTGATATGTTTCGCAACCATACGTGCGTACTTCAGATCGGTTGCACCCTCCATTCCTATAGAGAATGTGTGAATTCTTCTAGGAGCAATATATTTAGCAACTAATGCCGCTACTAATGAACTATCTAAACCACCACTTAGAAGACATCAAATTGGAAGGTTAGACATCAGTCGTTTTTTAATCGCTATTTCAAAATATTTGCGAACTTGAAATTGAACATATTTATTTTCCATGTGATTTTTTATATCTGTAGTTCTACAATCTTGTGTAAGATATGTATTAGTTAAACATGTACTAATTACAGATGTATTAGGTGTATATTCACTTATACCTTCATCATTAATTGTATAAATATAACCTGCTTTAAAGTCTTGTACTATTTCATCACGTGTTTGTATAGATTTAAGCTCACTGGCAAAATATAACTCTTCTACAGATTTGGTATCTCTGTTAACTGTCTCTACAAAATATAGAGATCTAACACCAAATGGATCACGAGACATGATTACTGTTGGAGACTTACCTCTAAGATCTATGATGCAAAATGTATATACACCATCTAATTGTTGAATAAATTGATTTATTAATTTATCACCTCCATATTTCATATAGTATGAAAATATTACTTCACAATCACTCATAGATTTAGTTTCTAATTCAAATTCGTCTTTTAAATCTTCATGGTTATAAATCTCTCCATTACATATACAAAATACCGTTTCTTCTTCATTGTGAAATGGTTGTGTACCATGTTGTATATCTATAATTCTTAAACGATGAAAGCCAATTACACCACTTGGTGTGATATTCTTAAATACTGAATGCTCTGGACCACGGTGTTGTGTCTCTGCAAAATATTGCAATAATTCTTTACGTTTTTTTAATGAAATCTGTGTTTTGTTAAAATGTAAATATCCGAAAATACCACACATATTGAATTAATAAATATTTAAGATATATTGATAACGCGAGTTAATGTAAATTAATATAAATTAATATTGTCATTTGTTTAAATAAAAATAAATTTAGGTGTTGGTTATGTCAAATCACTTATTTGAAAAGTGGGAACATCTTTCCAACGCAGCATGCTCCGAAGACAAAGACGGCAACAGTTACGGAGCTTTCGACTGGGTAAGCAGCGCGGTCAGCAACGTGGGCTACGAAGCGACCAAATACATTAGAGCGGTCTGGAGCTGGTAGAAGCTTTAATAATTGTGGAACAACAAGGTTGAGAAGGACAGCAAATGCTACGCAAGTTAGGCAGCCCATGTAATCTTTTTTTCCAAGTTTCATCATTTTATAATATTTGCGAGTGCTATAAATAAATTATTAACTATAATAAATATATATATTTTTTTTTTGAAGGACCTTTTCCCTCAAACGAACTTTGTTTCTGTATTAATCTATTTTTTACGGGACCTTTTTCCCCCAAACGAATTTTGTTTCTGTATTAAATCTATTTTTAATATCGAAACTATTACTTCCACCTCCACGAGTGAAACCCCTTTGAGATTCACGTCCCGGTCCTTTTGCTTGACGTCCTGGTGGTCCGCGACTTGTTTTTCTTCGTGGAAAACAATTATGTTCATTGTGTCCGTTTTGGCCATAATTACTATTATTGTTACCTTGTCCATTTTTGTGTTTTCCATTTTTGTGTTTTCCATTTTTGTGTTTTCCATAACGTATCTTATTCATTCTACGTTTCTCATTTCTATCAATGTTGTTACGGAAGTCCTCAATTTTCTTCTTTTTCTTTTGATCCCTGTCAATACTATCGATATGAGACTTATACAAGCATTCACTTAAGGACATAAAGGTATCCAATCCTTCATTCAATTCATTAGTATCTTGTATATCAGTGGTAGAATTCCAAATCTTTACAATACAAAATCCTCGCTTTGGACTAAATGAAATACCATTTATAGTATCGTTTACCTGTTGTGAAACACCTGTGTTTTCTGATAAAATATATAAACACAGGTTGATCCATACATTATTAATATTTTCGGAATTTACCTTAAATGACCAACATCCACCTGGTTGATTGTTTTTATCTTCCCACATAGGGTAGATATATTCGTCAAAATTATCTAATTTCTTCATCATAAACATCATAGAAAGATCTAGACGCGGTAAAGTGTTTTTCCAAGAATTTTGAAATCTAAAGAAATCTTCTAATGTATTAATTTCGTATAATTTTACATAACTACTCGTATCCCAATTATTATCACTTGGATTATGATACCATATTACCCATGTTGAATTGATTCCATGTTCTCCATTTGGAACATCTCTTACTCTAGTAGATGTTCCAACTGTTATAGGTTCAAGAGTTGCCATTTTATTTATTTGTTATATTAAGTATATAGCTGAAGTTATTGATTAATATAATACTTTATCAATTCCTAAGTATCTTTTATTAAACTTTACAAGAAAGTTGATATGAAACTTTTATTAAAAGTTTGTTGGAATATATATTGTATGTTGCCATACCTTTAAATGTATGTTGATTTAATTACCTATCAGCTATAATAATGTTATTTTATTGTATGATGATGACTTACCTTCATTTTTCATGTTCGGTTGGTTCTTTGAACATATTATTTAAAATATTAACACATCGTTTGTCCATCTTATCACCATTTCTCATATCTTCTACACATAAAAATAACGAGTTGTCCGTCCAATTATAAAGCTTACTTATTAATTCGGAATCAAATTGACATAATATGCAAGTTTTATATTTATTACTATATTCAAGTTTGTTAATTTTATTGAAATAATGACAAAATGCATCTATGAAACAAAAATCGTCTGCACTTCTAAATTTTCGATTATATTGCTCATCTAAATATGACTTGAATTTATTATAAAATTCTATTACTAATGATTTCTTAAACATTCGTGGGGAATGTGATATTGGATCTGGTTTATAATTCAATCCAAGTTGTTTATATGTACGTTGTCTTGCTAAATTACATCCCCCATCATTCAAATTAAATATTTTAGTAAAAAAAGGCATTTTATTTGCAGCGTTTATAAACAAACTACTCTCTGAATACCATATAGGTTTACCATCCGTAGTAATTAAATCATGTATATTCAAATTATTCATTAAAATCATATCGTCATTGAAATATAAATAATATTCGGATAGACCCTTTATTTTATGTAAACATGTTTCTATAGTAAATGAATTATATGATGTATTTCCTAATAAATCACTATATAATATGGGTATAAATCTGGGTGATTTTTTTAAGAAGTTTGGTAATTTACCATTATTTGTTACAAAATATATATTTCTATAATTAACATTTAGATACTTTTCAATACTTCTAAGAGAAAATTTAATTTCCTCTAATGAAGAATCGTAAAGACTAGTGTGTGATGTTTCTTCTGTGCTAAATATTTTATTCTTTTCATATGTTTTAAGTTCATTCCATTTTTTATCAGTTGAATCTACATATGTATATATAATATCTATTGGGATATCACGAAATGGATGTTTATGGTTTACATTTGAATTTGTATCATTAATATTCAAACTATATTCATTATACGAAATAGATAATATAATTAAAATGATTA
>Ga0315315_10003630_pt1 | contig 14178 bp, 8 predicted proteins | sample M140m3416metaG_FD_203699 | JGI IMG/M metagenome (GOLD analysis project Ga0315315, IMG submission 203699) | Ammonia-oxidizing marine archaeal communities from Monterey Bay, California, United States - M1 40m 3416 | ecosystem: Environmental > Aquatic > Marine > Intertidal zone | place: USA...
TGCTTGTGGAATATATAGACCACACTTACCATGGTATGTGCCCCAAAAATATTTTGATTTATATCCTTTAGATGAAATTCAATTACCTGAAATTTTAGAGAATGATACGTCTGATCTAGGTGATAGGGCAAAAGAATTAATATCAAGAGGTGGGAATTATCACAAAAACATTTTAGATCAGGGAAAATGGAAAGAAGCTATAAGAGGATATTTAGCTTCTATATCTTATGCTGATGCTATGATAGGAAAACTTCTAGAAAATTTAGAAAAAAGTAAGTACGCTGATAATACCATTGTAGTAATTTGGTCAGATCATGGTTGGCAACTAGGTGAGAAGAAACATTGGAGAAAATTTTCTCTATGGGAAAATGTGATAAGAACACTATTGATGATTAGAGTTCCTGAAAACTCATCATCATTAATTAAAGGTAGCGCTGATGGAGAAACTGTATATAGTCTTACATCTCTATTAGATATATATCCAACATTAATTGAATTAGCAGGAATTAAAAATCTCAAACAATTGGATGGTAATAGCTTAGTTCCACTTTTAAAGGAACCAAAAAGATTTATTGAAAGACCTGTTATCACCACATATGACTTTGCAGATTACTCAGTTAGATGGGGTGATTGGCATTATATTAACTATGTAGATGGGAATGAGGAATTATATAATATCAAAGATGATAAGGAGGAATGGTATAATTTATCTAATGAAGATACTTACTATGATACTCTTATGTTTTTAAGAAATTTTATCCCTTTGAACCCAACTCCTTTACCAAAGGAATCTCTCTTAGAGCTAATGGAACATCATATTCCTCCAGTAATATCTAGAGAATATTATTTTAGTGATGAGAGGAAAAATTGGTTAAAGAGGTTTAAAAATTAAAATACTAATAATTTAAATTTTAAATTGTAGACTGAGTTAAGAAAACAACATTAAATATTAAGAATTATGATAGAATTATTTTTACAAGGCGGGGTATTATTTATGTCTATAATTACAATTTTTTTAGTAATGGTTGGCATATCATTTTATACTCATAGTGACAAACTAAAAACGTATGGAAGTTTGGCATTATCCTCAGGAGTTTTGGGCTCATTCATTGGGCTTTATTCTGCTTTTATAACGATTCAAGAGGTTGGAAATATATCTCCAGCTGTATTTGCTGGTGGATTAAGAGTTGCATTAATATGTACTCTTTATGGACTTTTAGTTTATGTAATATCAAGAGTACTTCACTTATTCAGATAATAAAAATTAATGATACATATAATTTCTATATTCTTTCTTTCAATATTAGTGAATCCAAATGATAGTAATTGGGAATATTTATTTAATGGTAAGAATTTAGATGGTTGGGAAATTAAAATCAGAAATCATGAATTGGGATATAATTACAATAATACATTTAAAGTTAAAGATGGCTCATTAAAGGTTTCTTATGAAAATTATGAAAATTTTGATGATAAATTTGGACATATATTTTACACTACAAAAAAGTTTAAAAATTACCGCCTAAGTCTGGATTATAAGTTTAGTGGTTCTCATTTAAATGGTGCACCAGGTTGGTCAATTAAAAATAGTGGTATTATGCTTCACTGTCAGCACCCTAGTACAATGTTGATTGATCAAGAATTTCCTGTCAGTGCTGAAGCTCAACTTTTAGGTGGCATAGGTGAAGGTGATAGAAGTACTGCAAATATTTGCTCACCTGGAACAGATGTTGATATAAACGGAAAAAAAGCCGAATATCATTGTATTAATTCTTCCTCAAAAACATATAATAATGATGATTGGGTTAATGTGGAAGTGATTGTGTATTCTGACTCAATAATTCATCATCTTGTTGAAGGAGATACGGTACTTACGTATTCTAATTTAAGAGTAGGTGGAGGTGAGATACCTGAAAACTATTTGTCTAAAAAAGGTCAAGTTTTAGGTGAAGGATATATTTCTCTACAGTCTGAGGGTCATCCAGTTGAGTTTAGAGAGATTAAGATTAAAGAACTCAAATAATTTTTTTTAACTTGTATGTAATCAATAAAATTTTGAAATGAGAAGATATAAATCAAATAAAACCATAGTATCAGTTCTGATATTAATATCAATTACATCTTTAATATCATGTAATAAAATTTCAAGTCAGAGGATTTCTGCTAATGATTTTTACTCTGAACTAATTGATGATAATTCCTCAATAATAATTGATGTACGAACACCAGAGGAGTTTAGTAAAGGTCACCTTAGGAATGCTTTAAATATAAACTGGTTTGATGATAATTTTGAGTCTCAGGTAGAAATTTTAAATAAAGATAGACCTGTATTTATTTATTGTCTAAGTGGAGGCAGAAGTGCTAAAGCATTAGATAAAATTAGTAAAATGGGATTTAAAAATTCATATGAACTTGATGGTGGAATACTTGAATGGAGAAAAAACAATTATCCTGAGTCAAAAATTAAAGTAGATCTTGAAAAAAGTTTATCAGTAAATGAGTTTAGAGAATTAATTACTTCTGATAAGCTTGTGATGGTTGATTATTTTGCCAAGTGGTGTGCGCCATGTAAGGTTATGGAACCTTTTCTAGATGATTTATCGGTAGAATATAGTGATAAAATTGAATTAGTAAGAATAGACTATGATCAAAATTTACCTTTAGTTAAAAGTCTAGGTGTTCAAGGTTTACCTGTCATTCAACTTTATTATAATAATCAATTATTATGGTATAAAGATGGTTTTACTGATAGAAATACAATCGAATCTCAAATAAAAAAACATCTGTAATATGTATCTTTCAAAATTAGCTTTAAATGATGATTGAAAACCTTCATTTATAAAAAAAATATAATACTTTTGGTACCTTAATTTAATTAAAAAATATATGGAAAATTTATCTAATGGAAATTCAGGAAAGTGTCCTTTCACTAGTGGTCAACTAAATGTTTCTTCCGGAAAAGGGACCAAAAATCATGACTGGTGGCCTAATCAATTAAATCTTCATATTCTTAGACAACACTCATTACTGAGTAACCCTATGGATAAAGAATTTAATTATGGTAAAGAATTTAAAAAGATAAATCTTAAAAATTTAAAAAAAGAAATTTATGATCTGATGACAGATTCACAAGATTGGTGGCCTGCAGATTATGGTCATTATGGTCCTTTCTTTATAAGAATGGCATGGCATAGTGCAGGAACTTATAGAATAGGTGATGGCCGAGGTGGTGCTGGTTCTGGTACACTAAGATTTTCTCCATTAAATAGTTGGCCTGATAATACAAATCTTGATAAGGCTAGACTTCTTCTCTGGCCAATAAAGAAAAAATATGGTAAAAGTTTATCATGGGCAGACCTAATGGTGTTAACTGGTAATTGTGCATTGGAATCTATGGGTTTCGAAACATTTGGTTTTGCAGGAGGTAGGGAAGATGTTTGGGAGCCAGATGAAGATATTTACTGGGGATCAGAAACTGAGTGGTTAGGAGATAAGAGATACACAGGAGATAGAAATTTAGAAAATCCTTTAGGTGCAGTTCAGATGGGATTAATTTATGTTAATCCTGAGGGACCAAATGGTAATCCTGATCCAATTGCTGCTGCTAGAGATATTAGAGAGACTTTTGGAAGGATGGCTATGAATGATGAAGAGACTGTTGCATTAATTGCTGGTGGTCATACATTTGGTAAGACACATGGGGCGGCAGATCCTGGTAAGTATGTTGGAAAAGAACCTGCAGGAGCATCTATAGAGCAACAGAATACAGGTTGGAAGAATACCTTTGGTAAAGGACATAGCTCTGATACTATTACTAGTGGTCTTGAAGGAGCATGGACTACGACACCAACTAAATGGAGTAATAATTATTTTGAAAACCTTTTCAATTATGATTGGGAATTAACTAAAAGCCCTGCTGGAGCTTCGCAGTGGAAACCTAAAGAAGGAGGAGGAGAAGGTACAGTTCCTGACGCTCATGACTCTTCAGTTAAACATCCTCCAATGATGTTAACAACTGATTTGGCACTAAGATTTGATAGAGAATATGAGGTTATTTCTCGTAAATTTTATGAAAACCCTGATGTCTTTGCAGATGCATTCGCTAGGGCATGGTTTAAGTTAACTCATAGAGATATGGGACCTAAAGAAAGGTATTTGGGTAGTGAGGTGCCAAAAGAAGAATTAATATGGCAAGACCCTATCCCTTTAGCAGACTATGATCATGTAACTGATGATGATATAAAGTTATTAAAACAAAATATTGCTAAAACCGATTTGACAGTATCTCAACTTATTAAAACTGCTTGGGCATCTGCATCTACTTTTAGAAAAACTGATAAAAGAGGTGGAGCTAATGGTGGAAGGATTAGGTTTGCTCCTCAAATATTTTGGGATGTTAATGAACCTTCTGAGATTGGAAAGGTAATAGATGTTTACAAATCAATCCAATTAGATTTTAATTCTTCGAATAGCACTAAAGTTTCTCTTTCAGATTTAATAGTTCTAGGTGGTGGAGTTGGGATTGAAAAAGCTTCTCAAAATGCTGGTATATCTTCAGAGGTATCATTTAGAGTTGGTAGAGTAGATGCTTTAGAAGATCAGACTGATGTGGATTCATTTAAAGTTCTTGAGCCAAAAGCTGATGGTTTTAGAAATTATAAGATGGGTTCTCATAATGTATCTACTGAAGAACTTTTGATTGATAAAGCTAACCTATTGGGAATTACAGCTCCTGAGATGACTGCTCTAGTAGGAGGGCTAAGAGTTCTTGGAGTAAATCATAATAGTTCTAATTATGGTGTTTTCACTAATAAGAATGAAACATTATCTAATGACTTTTTTGTAAACTTATTAGATTTAGATATTTCATGGGTTCCTGAAGATAATGATAATGAGATTTTCGTAGGAAAATCTAAGAAATCAGGTGATATTAGATGGAAGGCTACAAGGGCAGATTTGATTTTTGGATCAAATTCAGAGTTAAGAGCTATTTGCGAAGTATATGGTTCAGATGATGGACTAGAAAAACTTGTAAAAGATTTTATTTATGCATGGTGCAAAGTAATGAACAATGATAGATTCGATATTTAATATTTTATTATCTTCTTTTTCTTCTGAATGAATTTCTAGGCTTTGTTCTTTTTCCTCCTCTTTTGAATGATTTCCTTGGTTTATCTCTATCTCTTGACTTGGAACTATCCCCAACCGCTTTAGATAACTCTACACTACATTTGTAGTTATTCCACATAAATTTTTTGAGGCTAGAAAGTATTTCCTTCTCATAATTAGTTGCTACTTCAAAAAATGAGAAACCTTGCATTATATCAATTTTTCCAATTGAAATATCCTTATTTTTAGTATAATCATTAATTATACCAATTAAATTTTGAGGTCTTAGGTTATGTTTTTTCCCTAGATTTATAAAAAATCTAGAGAATCCTTTCTCGGCTTTTCTACTGTCCGAATTTCTTTTTCTTTCATCTGAGCTAATATCTGAAACGTTATTATAAAACGATAAAAATCTACTAAATTCTAGTGATACTAGCTGTTTTAGTAAATCTTCTCTATTAAGATGAGAAATTTTGTCTAATATCGATGGGATAAATTTCTCTATGTCTTTATTTACTTCTGAGTTAACTATTCTATCGATTAAATTCATTAGCTGAGCCTCACAAATCTCTTTCCCTTTAGGTATTTCCTTTTTAATAATATCCTTATTAATAGTTTTTTCTAGTGTCTTAATTTTTCTTCTATCTCTATTTGAACCTATTATAATAGATATCCCTTTTTTTCCAGCTCTTCCTGTTCTTCCCGATCTGTGGACATATGTCTGGTTTTCATCTGGAAGATTATAATTAATCACATGTGATAAATCATTAACATCTAAGCCTCTGGCAGCAACATCTGTAGCTACAAGAAGTTGGATATGTTTCTCTCTAAATCTATTCATTACATGATCTCTTTGTGGCTGAGAAAGATCTCCATTAAGTGAATCAGCATTGTAGCCATCTTGAACTAACTTGTTCGATATATCTTTGCATTCTCTCCTAGTTCTACAAAAAACTATACCATAGACATTAGGGTTGATATCACATATTCTTCTTAGAACCTGATACTTATCTTTTAAATTCATTACTAGGTAGTAATTATGTTCTAAATCTTTTACTCCTTCATTGGTAGAATCAACCTCTATTTTCTTTGGTTTATTCATATAATTTTTAGAGATTTTAAGAACTTCTTTTGGCATTGTAGCAGAAAATAATAGGATTTGTTTTTTTGAGTTTGTTCCTTCTAGAATTGAGTCTATATCTTCTTTAAAACCCATATTTAACATTTCATCAGCCTCGTCTAAGACAACACTTTCTATTTTATTTAATTCTAAATTCTTCCTTTTTAATAAATCTAAAACTCTCCCTGGTGTTCCAACTACTATGTGACTTCCCATTTTCAGCTCCCTCATCTGTTTTCTTATATCTGAGCCTCCGTAGATTGGAGTTATTCTTAAGTCTTTAGAGTTACTTGCGAAAAGCTTGAGATCTTTAGAAATTTGTAGACACAATTCTCTTGTTGGGCATAAAATGATTGACTGGGGTCTTTTCTTTTTTACATCAACCTTATTGATTATTGGTAGACCAAAAGCTGCAGTCTTTCCCGTGCCAGTCTGAGCCAATGATATTAAGTCTTGATTATTTTCTAGAAGAAATGGAATTGCTTTCTCTTGAACAGGTGTAGCCTTTTCGAAATTAAGTTCTTTTAATGACTTCTGTATATTTTTATTTAAGTTGATTTCAGAGAATTTCATTCTTTCAATTTTCTGCAAACCTAGCCTTTTAAATTTCTAATGTTTATAAAAAAAGTATTTATTAAATTTGTCAGATTAAAAACTAAATATAAATTATGAGAGCAATTACTACAATATTTTTTCTTTTCTTAACAATTTCTGGATTTTCGCAAATTCAAACTCCACAACCAAGTCCTAGCTCTAAACTAGAGCAAATGGTTGGATTAACTGATATAGAAATAAACTACAACAGACCTTCAAAAAGAGATAGGGTAATCTTTGGAAGTTTAGTTCCATTTGGGAAACTCTGGAGAACTGGCGCTAACAGCAGTACAAAGATTAGTTTTTCAACTGATGTTAAGATTGAAGGAAGTAAGATAACTAAGGGTACATACTCAGTTTTTTCTATACCAAATGAAGAAAGTTGGGACTTTATCTTATATTCTGATGCTGAACTATGGGGTGTTCCTCAAGATTGGGATGACAATAAAATTATTCATAAATCAAACCATGAGTCTCATTTTTTAAATTCAGATAACGAATTAGAAACCTTTACTATTTCAATTAATAATATTTCTAATAATGATGCAATAATAGTTATTGGTTGGGGTGACAGGTATATTGAGGTTAGTGTAGATGTGCCTAGTAGAGAAATGGTAGATTCAAATATTAATAATATTATGAGTAATTCACCAAAAGCTACTGACTATTATGCAGCTGCAGTATATTATAGACAAGAAAATATTAAATTAAATATTGCTCTAGAGTGGATTAATAAGGCAATGGAGATGACAGAGAGTCCTAGGTTTTTTCAGCTTAGACAACAGTCCCTTATAATGGCTGCTAACGGAAATTATAATGATGCGATAAAAGTAGCAGAAAAATCTTTGGAGTTATCTATAAAAGCTGATAATCAGGATTATGTGAAAATGAATAATGATTCTATTGAGGAATGGTCTAAGAAGTAGTTTTTTTACTCATTCTCTTTCTATCATTTTCATCTAGCAAGATTTTTCTTAGTCTAATACTATTTGGAGTAACTTCTACATACTCATCTTTTTGAATATACTCAATTGCTTCTTCCAAAGTAAATTTAATTGGTGGAGCTAGTTTTACTTTTTCATCAGTACCGGCTGATCTAATATTTGATAATTTCTTGGTCTTACTTACATTAATTACTAAGTCATCACCTCTTGAGTTTTCACCGATCACCTGTCCAGTATAAATATTTTCTCCCGGATTAATAAAAAATTTACCTCTATCTTTTAATTTATCTAGAGAATAAGGAATTGATGTCCCGTTTTCCATAGAAATTAAAGAGCCACTATTTCTTCCTGATATTTGACCTTTAAATGGTTGAAATTCTATAAATCTATGATTTATTATTGCCTCACCAGCAGTTGTAGTTAGTAAATTATTTCTAAGTCCTATAAGGCCCCTAGAAGGAATCATAAATTTACAAATCATTCTAGTACCTTTAACTTCCATTGATAAAACCTCTCCCTTTCTGTTTGCAACCATTTCTATTGCTTTACCAGAAACTTCTTCAGGTAAGTCTATTGTTAATTCTTCAACTGGTTCACATTTCTTTCCATCTATCTCTTTAATAATTACTTGTGGTTGACCAATTTGTAATTCGTACCCCTCTCTTCTCATAGTCTCAATAAGTACAGAAAGGTGGAGTACACCTCTACCATAAACAATAAATTTATCTCCTGAGTCTCCTCTTTCCTCTAATTGCATTGCTAAATTTTTTTCTAATTCTTTTTGTAACCTCTCCTTAATATGTCTAGATGTTACATATTTTCCTTCTTTGCCAAAAAAAGGAGAGTTGTTAATTGTAAATAACATGCTCATAGTTGGTTCATCTATAGTAATTGAAGGTAAAGCTTCAGGATTTTCAAAATCTGATATGGTATCACCAATTTCAAAGTTTTCTAACCCAACAACAGCACATATATCTCCAGGATTAATATTATCTACTTTTTTTCTTCCTAAACCATCAAAGGTATTCAGTTCTTTTATTCTTGATTTAATTATATCACCATTTCGTTTAAATAGGCTTACCTGTTGATTATTTGATAAGTTTCCTCTCTGTAATCTTCCTATCGCAATTCTGCCAGTAAATGACGAATAATCAAGAGATGTGATTAACATTTGAGTAGACCCACTTTCAATTTTTGGCTCAGGAATATTTTCTATCACCAGATCTAAAAGAGGAGAGATGGAATCCGATGGGTTTTTCCAATCTAAAGACATCCAATTATTTTTTGCAGATCCATAAACTATAGGAAAATCTAGCTGCCATTCTTCAGCATCTAACTCATACATAAGGTCAAAAACAGATTCATAAACTTCATCTGGTTTACAGTTTTGTTTATCTACTTTATTTATAACTACGATAGGTTTTAATTTTAAGTCTAGAGCTTTCTGTAATACAAAACGTGTCTGAGGCATAGGTCCTTCAAAAGCATCCACTAATAAAAGGACTCCATCAGCCATATTGAGAACTCTTTCAACTTCTCCACCAAAATCAGAGTGACCAGGAGTGTCTATTAAATTAATTTTAGTTCCCTTATAGGTTACTGATACATTCTTTGATAATATAGTGATTCCTCTTTCTCTTTCAATATCATTATTATCGAGTATTAGATCTCCAGTTTCTTCATTGTCTCTAAATAGATTACAATGGTGTAATATTTTATCTACTAATGTAGTTTTACCGTGATCTACGTGTGCAATTATTGCTATATTTCTTATATTTTTCATTTGTCAAAAACATAAATTTCGCGCAAACTTATATTAAAGAATTATATATTATCATATTTGTTGATTATAATAATGAGACTACTTCACTTTTTTCTTTTTTTAATTTTCGTTCTATCATCATGTTCATATAATAGTAATTACCAAAATGAATTATTTGATAATGCTCAATGGATTAAAGACAGAAAAAATATTCATTTATACGATTCCTTATTCTATCTAGATGAGCAGGCACCTCTATTTCGTAAAACATTTAAAGTAAGAAAAGAAATTAAGAATGCATCATTATTAATAACTTCTGCAGGTTATTATATTGCATTTATTAATAATAATAGAGTTGGTAAAAATATTTTAGATCCTGCGTGGACTGACTATAAAAAAAAAATATATTATAGTGAGTACGATATCACAACATTACTTCAAAATGGAAAAAACTCTATAGGAGTAACTATAGGTAATGGTTTTTATAATCCGTTACCACTTAAAATGTGGGGTAGGATAAATCTAAGAGATGAGCTAAGTGTTGGGAAACCAAAGTTTATATCAAAGCTTATTATAACATATCAAGATGGAACTTCAGAAGAAATAGTGTCAGATTCTTCTTGGAAATTTAAATATGGACCAATAATAAAAAATAGCGTTTATCTGGGCTCTCATTATGACGCAAATAAAGAAATAAAAGGGTGGAAATCTCCTGGTTTTGATGATTCATTATGGGAAAATGTCGAGATAAGTAAATCTCCTGGAGGAAAACTTAAAAAAAGTTTTTTCCCTCCTGTCCAGATTATAAGAGAAATAGTGCCTCAAGAAATATATTCTGTCAAAAAAGATACATGGATTATAGATATGGGTGAAAATTTTACAGGTACATACAAAGTAAAAGTTAATGGGAGAACAGGAGATACTATAAGATTTAGGTTTGGAGAGAGAGTGTACGAAGATGGTTCACTTAACACTATGACAGCTGTCACTGGACAAATTAAGAGAAAGGGAGTAGGTGGACCAGGAGCCCCAGAGATTGCTTGGCAGGGAGGCAGTTACATTATCGGCGATGATACTAGTATTTGGTATAAACCTGAATTCACATACCATGCTTACAGGTACATGGAAATAATTGGTTTAAATAAAAAACCAAAAATTAATGAGGTATTTGGTTTGTCTATGCATACTAATGTAAAAAATGAAAATACTATTTCTACTTCCTCTGATCTACTGAATTCTATTCAGAATGCAGTAGAGAGAACATTTCTTGCAAATCTTATTAGTGTGCAGTCAGACTGTCCTGCAAGAGAAAAATTTGGCTATGGGGGAGACCTAAATGCTACAAGTGAATCTTTCATTTATAATTTTGACATGCAGACTATATATCGAAAGACAATTTATGATTGGATAGATGCAATGAATGACTCTGTGTTTGTTGACACAGCTCCTTATGTAGGAATTAAATATTGTGGACTAAGTTGGGAGTCAGCATTTCTTATTACTCAATACTATCTCTATCTATATTATGACGATAAAGATATCATAAATGAGTTATATTCAATTAACGACGAATGGATGGATAAAGCAGCTAGAATTCATCCTAAAGGAATTGTAGATGCCGGTCTTAGTGATCATGAATCTTTAGAACCTGTTCCTGTAGAATTAACGGGAACTCTTCACTACCTTCAATCTGCTAGAATTATGAAGCTTTTTTCACAATTGGTCAGAAATAGTTCTAATGAAGAGAAGTATGATAGATTATCTAAAAAACTTGAGAAAATTATAAAAAATAAATTTTGGGATCAGCCAGTCTTAGGTGAAATTAATAGACAGACATTATTTTCTTCATTACTATACCATGACATCATACCAGAAGATGAAATAGAATATGCAAAGGATTCTCTAATTAAAGCTTTAGAGAATGGACCGTCTGGTCATTTTACTACAGGTATTTTTGGGACTAAATATATATTAGAGTCACTATCTAAACATGTTTCTCCTGAAATAGTATTTAATGTCGTAAATAGCACTAAATATCCTGGATGGGGTCATATGATAGATAAAGGAGCAACAACAATTTGGGAAACTTGGAAAGAGAGTGATAATTATTTTTCTAATAATCATCCTATGTTTGGGGTTGTTACTGAGTGGTACTACCGATGGTTAGGAGGTATAAGACCAGACCCTAACAATCCTGGATTTAAAGAATTTATTTTAAACCCTTATACACCTAAAGGATTAGATTACGTTGAAACTAGCTATAATTCTCCTTATGGTACAATTGTATCTAATTGGGAAAAAAAAAGATCGGGGTCTTATTCATACAACTTTGAGATTCCAGAAGGAACTACTGCAAATGTTCATTTGTTATTACCATCTAGCTCACAAAAAATATTAGTTAAAACTAAAGGTGTACTTATAGATAATATAGATGGTTTAGAGGAAGGAAAATTTAAACTCAAAAATGGTAATTATGAGATTACTATCTTAAATTAAAATCACCTCTAAATTATATCTTATCTAAAATCATTTTTTGTTTTTTCTAAAAGATATGACTCATATATTGCACTAGTAATTTTTATTATATTTGAATCAATGAAAAAATTTATTCTAATTCTTATTTCTTTTGTTATCGGACACAATTCTTTCTCTCAAGCTCCTCAAGGTTTTAATTATCAGGCAATAGTAAGAGATCTTGATGGAAACGTCAGATCAAATCAAGGAGTCCAATTTATTTTTGAAATACGCAATGCTACAGGAAATGCTGTTTACACTGAATTTCATACCGTTATAACTAATAAGTACGGGCTAGTTGATGATATTATTATAGGAAATGGTGCTTCTTCAGATAACTTTTCTAATATAGATTGGAGTTCAGGAATATATTTTGTTAATGTAAAAATTGATGGGGTAGATATGGGCACAACCCAACTCCTAAGTGTTCCATATGCACTCTATGCCTTAAATGCTGGATCAGGAGTTGCCACTGATGGTGTAGGTATCTCCTCTACAGTAGATAATAATAATGGGACATTTACTTTAAATTATTCTGATGGTACAAGTTTTACAACTATAAATATGACAGGACCTGAGGGCAAGTCTGCCTACGATTCTTGGCTAAGCTCAGGAGAAGTTGGAACTGAAAAAGAATTTTTATTTTCTCTGATAGGGGCTAATGGAATAAAAGGAGATAAGGGAGATAAGGGAGATAAAGGAGATAAGGGAGACCCAGGTTTAGATGGGCTAGGACTTGGTGATGTAACTGGTGGAGCTAGTTCTGTAATTACAGTAAATCTAGATACATCGAGAGTATTGGTGTCAAATCTTGTAGGAAAGATCGCTGCTTCAGGAATATCTACAAATGAATTAAATACATTAGATAATATCACTTCTAATGTACAAATCCAGATAGATCAGAAGCAAGATCTGAATCAAAACCTCTCAGAAATATCAACTTTTGATCCTACTGATGGATCATTTATAGTTGGTGACGGAACTAAGTTTGTAAAAGAAACTCCTAATGAAGTTATAAGCACCTTAGGTTTAGGAAATATTGCATCTCAAGACTCAACAGATATTTCTATAACAGGTGGTTCAGTAACTGGCATTACTGATATCACAATTGCAGATGGTGGTACCGGTGCATCAACTCCAGAAGAGGCAAGGTTTAACCTAAATGTTGATACTAAAGGAACAGATAACTCTACAGATGTTACTTTGGCTCAGGTCCCTTCTAATTATTTGTCAATATCTAGTCAAGTAATTACTAGTGGTGTTATACCTATTGAACTGGGTGGGACATCGTCTACTAGTGCTCAAGGTGCTAGAGCTAACTTACGTCTAGGAAGTATTGCAACTCAAGACTCAACTGATATCTCAATTGTAGGAGGTAAGATAATTGGCATTACTGACCTTGCTGTGTCAGATGGTGGTACTGGAGCTTCAAATGCTGCTGATGCAAGAACAAACCTAGGTTTAGGAACTGTGTCAACCCAAAATTCTTCTACTATCTCAATTACTGGTGGGTCAATTACTGGAATAACTGACATCTCTATTGCAGATGGAGGTACTGGAGCATCTTCAGCAAATCAGGCCAGGACAAATTTAGGGTTAGCTATAGGAACAGATGTCCAGGCTTGGGATCAACTTCTTGAAGATCTTTCTGGATTATCTCCTACTAAAAATAATTTTCTTGTAGGGGATGGCACTAACTTTACAATGAAGAGTCCCGTAAATTCCAGAAATGCCCTAAATCTTGGATCTATTGCTACTCAAAATGTTAATGATGTTAAGATAACTGGTGGAGATATAACTGGAATAACTGATATAACAATTGCTGATGGAGGTACTGGTGCATCTACCGCCAATAATGCAAGAACAAATCTTGGGGTTGCTATCGGATCTGATGTCCAGGCTTATGACTCTGAACTTGCTGCTGTTTCTGGATTAATATCTGCTGCGGATAAGGGTATTCAATTTACAGGATCAGGAACTGCTGCCACATACGATCTTACTGCTTCTGGTAAGGCTCTCTTAGATGATGCTGACGCTGCTGCTCAAAGGATAACTCTTGGTGTTGACGCTGCAGGAACTGATAACTCAACTGATGTCACCTTAGCAAACACAAACTATTTAAGTATCTCAGGACA
>Ga0315315_10003631_pt1 | contig 14177 bp, 9 predicted proteins | sample M140m3416metaG_FD_203699 | JGI IMG/M metagenome (GOLD analysis project Ga0315315, IMG submission 203699) | Ammonia-oxidizing marine archaeal communities from Monterey Bay, California, United States - M1 40m 3416 | ecosystem: Environmental > Aquatic > Marine > Intertidal zone | place: USA...
TGACACCCTTGTGGACATTTGGAAGGGGAGGTTAAAACATATATTTCTTCTTCTTCGTCATAATGCGCATCTTTCCATATGGCTCTGCTTTTAAATAGTTTCGAAACCAATTTTGAAGGGTTGCCATGCCCATTTAACCACGAAACCTTAAATCCTAGACCCCTTGGTATAAAATCGCGTATCAAAGCCTTTATAAATGTTTTGTTATAATTTAAATAGGATGCGTATATAGACGCTGTGAAAAGATTCGTATTTTGTAACCTCCCACCGTTATAATCAGGTCCATAGATGGCAGTCGGAGAGGCGCTATTGTCCAAACAAAGTTGTATTAATGGCCATGCTTCCAACCATGGGGCATGGGGCGGGTTTGGTATTAAAAGAGTCAATAGTTGGCCCAAAGGCCGCATTTTTTGTCCTATATTGGGGTCTGCTCCAGCGCGAAGCATGCATTCAATCACTTCTGTATTTTTATTTATGCAAGCGAGTGTCAAAAGCGTAATGTGCATCGAGTCCAAGTGATTGTTACTGTTGTGATGTATAATAAAGTTTAACGGCGCCCCCATTTGGATTAAATCTTTTGCCATCGTATTTTTTTCGGTTCTTATTTCGGACGGTTCTGCAGTTGCAGGGTCAGCAAGTCTTCTCGCGTATGGATACTTATAATTTACCGAAATAGCGGCGGCCAGTAACCCCACGGAATGCTCAACCTCCATCGTTCGTGTTTTTATATATGACATAAGCTCTTCATAAACATCAATGCGACCCTCGAATACCCATTGTTGTGCCTTTCTCATCACTTGGTGATATGGCGTGTATTTGAGCAACAATTTAAATATGGCCAAGTCAGAGAGTTCAATCGCCATTTCAATTGGCTGTAAACTTTTTCTGCCGGGTATTTTGACTGGGACTTTTCTCCATAATAACCAGTCCACAACAGCTATTTCATTTCCCGCGACTGCACCAAAAAGAATGTTTCTATATTCATCGCTGCCTAATGAGTAAAATTTGCTCAACATTTCCAGTGGAAACTTTTTAACAACGCCTAGTTTACCGAGTTGTGCCGAATAATAGACGGCTGGCATCTGTTCTTTACCCGTTCGGGCTTCAATATCTACACCTGCATCTATAAGCATTTGAATTTTTTTATGTTTGCCCTGAATACATGCGAGATGCAGGGGAGTTTGTCCCCCGCCGCGAGAATTAATATATTGTTCTCGGTCTATTTCGTCCCATGCTTGAGTTTTAGTTTCGTCTAATATTATTTTTAATACAGATTTGGAGCCATAACTACATGCGTAGTGTATAGCCATTTCGTTATTAGAATCTCTGGCCCATAAATCAGCTCCCAGTGATATTAATTTAGAAATTCTGGCAAGTCCGCCGTTCGGTTGGCGCGAAAATTCTATGGATATCATGAGTGCTGTTTGTCCACGGCTCTTTCTGGCATCTACTAATTTATTTCCGGCTTCTACCTCCTCTATAAAGGCATCGGATAATAAAGTTAATAAATCTTCTTTCGCTTCGACGCCTGCCATTTACAAAAAAAATACGGTTTAAGTAGTATCGTTTTATATCAACGTCTTAAAATGATGTATTACAAAATTATGAATAAAATATTTTTTTTTAAAGGTCAAACTGAATGTCTACGTATTTGAATGATTTTGGGCGGTCCAACTATTTCTATAGCTACGACGGGCGTATTTAAACCACCTGGCGCGGGTTCGGGTCTGCTGGGACGCCCCGTATCCATATATTCTTCTATGTGCTCGCAACACATCAATAGACAGCAGCAGTCTTCATCGTCGTCGTCCATTTTAGAGTGTTTCTAAAATATTAAAAATTAATCAAAATTTTAGATTGGTATGGGTGCTATTTCTACGTAAAAGAGCACCAGTCGCCGCACCTACAGCTAAACCAGCATAGAGACCCCAGTCAGTTTTGGATTTTTTCTCATTACTTTTTCTGCGAGTATAACTCCGATACTTACTGCGCTCTGCAGTTCTCTGACGCTCTGCAGTTCTCTGTAGCTCTGAATTCAATGCATTGGAACGTTCTAGTTTCAAAGACAATATGCTGTTTTCCTTACGTAACTGTACAATTTCAAGTCTTTCTACCCAGTCTTCGCGGTCACCTCTGGTTGACAAATTGTTCTCTACTAATTGTTTTTGAAGTCCCTCATCAGTGTAATCTGAAATGAATGGTCTTTTTCTATTAAAGCGTTGTAACCGGTCTTCCAATATCTCCCTTGTCCCCGATAACACACCATTAAGCTCGTGCAGTTGTGCTTGTATCGCTTTAATGGTTAAATCGCCACTTTTTAACTTCATTTTGTGGTGAAATCTATATAGACGAGCTTCTAATTCTGGCGTGGAACCTTCCGTATTGGCTCCAATGGTATTCAGATTATATTTTAACAGTCGTAGTTGTCGTTTTTGACTACTACCTTTGGTAGAAAGTTTATATCTGGACAATGTGTCTTCAACATATGTATTGTAGGCAAGTGTATTTTTAAAATGTTTGGCTGTCAGCTCTCCATCTCCATTTTCATAAGCTTGAAGTGTTTCAATGGCAATCTCTCTGTTTTGATTAGGAGAGACTTTTAATTGTCGTGTATCTAGTTCAGACTTCAGTTTTTTTGTTTGATATTCTGTCCATGAAAGTTGATTATTTTGATATTTATGTAAACGGTCTCGTAATTGTTCAATGTCTGTGTACTCTTCTACGAGGCCACTCTCTTGTATTAAACTCAATAACTCCGACTTGTGCATAGTTTCAATTGTATTGGGCGTGTTGCGTTCAATGGCTAACTTATTCAAAATGAATTCTTTAGGATTGGCCATTGCTTGTATCCTATTAATAATTGTGGATGTTTTTTTAATTCTTTTAGACAAGTCAAAATCATCTGCTATTAATCGTATGTCTGTCGGAATAACGTGATATCCATCTATTTCAACAGTTCCGTTTTCAACCAACTGAGCAATCAACGTCGGGTTATTTAATATTGAAGTAAAAAACCTTTCAACAACAAAAGTATTTATAAAATACTTCATTTTATATGGGTATCTGTATATTTATAGGGTATTAATTTTGACATTTATAACCCCCAACTGGGGTAACAAAAATGATGTTTAGGCCTGCCAATCCCCGATGCCGCTCCACGCATGATTTATGGTATTATAGTGTTGTTCGGGCACGTATTCTTGTGCAAATTGAATCATATCGTGCAAATCCGGTGTAAGTTTGTGTACTATTTTTCCTGCTGTTATAAGTTTTTCTTGGCCTTTTGAACAGTATTCGAGTGTACGATGTTCAGGCAAAGTAGGATTATCGACATTGTGTATGATGTTTAGTCCTTCCGCCAGCAATTGTTGAATGGTCTCGAGGTCACTCATGTTGTACTTTTATAAACGTCGAAATTATAAAATAACATATGTTTTACAAATGGTATATATATATCTTCCCTTACACTAAAATCATGGAAGAAATAAAAGCGCGTGTTCGAGCGCTACACAATAAAAATCCCCATGTTATCCTAGTATTGGCCCGCCGTAAAAATTCCAATTTATTATGTTATGAACAAAAAAACCATCAGATAGAACCTTATTGGCTGATGGCAAGTGGTTCAAGGCGACGCGTGACGTTTCTTTCCAAAAAAATCGCCCTTGGCGTGAAGACACACCGTAAAGAAAACGGCTTGGTTTTTTGTATGAATGGTACACCCCATATTAAATTTTCGTTATCCGGGTCTATAGTAACGCATGACGAAAAAACGGTCGAATATGCCTTTGTAGGAGAGAGGAGTAGTTTTATGGACCCAACGCCATCGTATATTACTGTACATTATAAAGACGATACTTTTAAAACTATAAAAAGAATTTAATTAAAAAACGAGCGTATATCTTTAGGTTTTGTCTTTTGTCTTTTTTTGTTGGCCCGTATGGCCTCTGCTTTTCTTTTGGTTGGTCTTGTTATTTCAGAGCGATTTACAAAGTTCCTCATCATCCCACTACTAATTGTTTGTGGTTGTCTGACAGAAGAGACTTCAAAAATATCTCCTGAATTTTCCATAAGCATTTCAAATATTCTTTGCAGTGGCTGCTGCAATTGATTGCTTAAATACCAGCGCGTATCCGCCGATTCTCTGCCTTCGCGCACATCTTCCGGCGTGACTGCTCGCATACATGTTTTTTCTCCCCTGTAACCCGGTCGAATTAAAAAGTCGATTCTGTCTCCTGTTTTGGGAGCAATATGTGCGGGTTGTGTGGCTTGTAATCGTTTGGCCAATTCCGTGTGCGGTGCTGGGTTTTTATAATCTTGTGGTCTTCTGGTCAGTTGTTTGGACATGGTAAGGTCTTCAATAGATACTCTATTCTCTAACAATTGCAAAACAACTTGTCTGGCATAATCAATGGCTCCTTGAACGTTATTTTGTTTGCACAGACGAATCAATACTTCCTTTTGTGTTTTGCTGACAATGGGCGCGAAATCTCTTCGAACGCATTCAAATCCCTTCACGTCAAGCTTTGGCGCCAATCCGGGCTCAAATTTGTGCCCAGCATAGCGTTTCTTACCCTTTAAAAGGATGGGATAGTAGAATTTCTCATATTCTAGGTCGTTAGGTGGCAAAAATGCCTGTGTACAGAATTTACCCATTTCATCGCCTATTTTATCGACTTTGGCGATGAGTTCTTCTTGTGAACAGTTTGTATCGCACATAGAGGGCGGAATATTGGCAAATACCGAGTCAGTATCGCCATACACAATTTGAAGGCCATGGTCTTTGTATTTATCTTCGCACATCCACTTGGTGTGATTGGCCATACCTCTACCAACTCTAGTAACAGAAGATGCTATTCTTTTTTCGCCCAAGTATCCCATTCCAGCTCCTGTAAATCCATATACGGAATTGGCACATACTTTTAGGGCCAATTGTCTACCGTCGAGCACTGCATAGTCCATCGATTTTTCTGAAAATTTCTTTCGAAGTTTTTTGACGCGTTTACGTTCTGAGAGCAATTGCTCCAAGATTTCTGGCAAGATGCCGACTCTTTTTTTGGAGGTTACAAAACACACATCGGTGTCTCGCGCAACATATTCAAAACGCCCACCTTCTGGATAATCAAAAGAACGAACAGGGCGTACTTCGGGGTAATTTGGGTCTTCAGGGTCTTTAATATTATGCGTTTCGACAGACCATTCGAGATTACGCCGGCGCGCTTCGGTCAAACTCGGCACTAGCGTGGAAAAACACATATTATAGGCGCGCATAATACTCGGATATAGACTGGCAAAGTCAAGCGTCACCACCGGCGTTTGATAGAAACCGGGCAATGGACGAATCACAACGGCTCCTTCGAATCCATCAATCGGCGGCGGTTTATTGGCCGATTCATCTGGTAAAAACCATCTGGGGTGATTCGGGTCTTTTCGACATCTTGCCTTTACAAATTGAAGCATTAAAAGTAGGGTTCGAATTTGCTGGCCTCTGTGCAGAATAGATGTGAGCGGCACGCCCGTTACTTGCGACATCTGTAATGCATTTACTACTTTACAACGACGTACGATGATTTGACAGGGAAGCCAGGCATCTTTCACGCAGTATTGGGCTAGGAATTCTCGACCTTTGGGTGTTTGCTGATGCTTTGGAATGTCATCGTAGGCTATATGCATTTTTTTGGTACCTAGGAGTTCGTGACACACATTGTCCAGTTTGTAAGAGCGAAGTTTATGGTCCGACATGACAACTCGATAGACATCCATCCAGTCACGACCTTCCATCCACGTTTCCCAAGTTTCCTGCCCCCCTCTTTGTTTGGTGTGGGTGTATTTCTTTTTAAGTGTTGAAGGTCGAAAGACTCGGGAGAATGTACGCGCTCCTTCACAATCTGAGCACGGTTCATCCTCCCGACACCCACACAATGCCCTTATTCGTCGAATAAGGTAAACATTATCGAAATTGAGTACATTGAATCCCGTAATGATTTCTGGGTCATATAAACGAATGAACGCGGCAAACGCTGCCAGCATTTTCTCTTCATCGAGGAATGAACGTACGACGGTTATAGAGGGGTCATATTCGTCCGTTTTTTGCTGTTCTGAAAGCGGCGACAGCGAAGAGCATTGGGGTTGGCCTTCAATTTCCAACATAAATACAATTTGATTCATTTTAGAGGAGACCATATCAAACGCGGTCACGCCAATGGTAACAATAGAATCTCGTTCGGGGTCTGGAAATTCCGATTCCCCAGTATCGGGATTAATATAAGGCACCGCCTCAATATCATAAGAAAGGACTTTGAAAGGTGCCATTGGAATGGGCGGGTTGGCGCATGGTGTTACATCATCCATACCACAGTAAAATTGTGCGTCGCATGTGGTTGTTTTGAAGACACTACTATAATTTTCCACCGTCATCCATGAACATGCGGGTAATTGATGGTCCACCATCCAAACCACTTCAGGTTGAAACATTGTCTCATATAACCCAGAATTGGAGAGGTAATTGTCTATAGAGTCCGGAAAAGAACGAATCGATGATTCTCCTGCTGAATAATTTATCATGCGTCTTCTAAATTTGGTTAATTTTTCGTAAAAAGAAACGGGATTCTTAAACAAATTTAGTAATGCCCTCCAAGTGTCATATCTATCCACTTCAAATTTCCATACTTCGGGGCCGAGTCCGGGCAGTACATGTCGAATATTATAACCTCTGTGTTTTGTCCATATTAGATTTTTCACTTCGCATTTGTCAAACCACCATGTGTTCCACTGTTTAAAAATTTGACCAATAGGCTTGTCCTCTCCATATTCTTTTTTGTATTTTTTGGAAGATTGTTCACTTCTTTGCATGGAAGACCACCATTGAACTAGAGAGGATACACGATGCATAAACTCTCTATTGACGTTACAGCGGATAAACCCGTATGTTTTAACTCCCATAACATCCATGGCGATAGATTTTCCATTCGCTTGGCGGCCGTACAAACGAACTACAATTTTATATTCAGAATCTCGATGTCTACTGGTTCCCGAATGTTGAAATGTTAGTGTCATTTTAGACGAATCAAATATATGGCTATTTTATAGTCACATATGTTCTGCGTATGTGACTATAAAATAAGAACATCTCTTTTTTAAAAAAAATGGGGCGGCGAAAAAGTAAAGGTCAGCATAAAAATAAACCATCTGCCAATATAAAAAGAGAACTTGAATACAAAGATGACGGTCAAGAATATGCAAAAGTTATAAAAATGTTAGGCCAAGGAAGATGTACATTACAATGCTTTGACGGCGTTGAACGACTCGGCCATATAAGAGGCGCTCTGCGTAATAAAGTTTGGATAAATTTGCATGATTTTGTTTTAGTTGGGTTACGAGAATACCAAGATAATAAATGTGACATTTTAATGAAATATACTTCCGAAGAGGTCAGAAATCTAAAGTCTTATGGAGAACTACCGTCTAACGTTAGTTTGGCGGCCGAAAAAGAAGAAGAGACAGATGAAAGCATGATTGATTTTGACGATATTTAATGCATATGTGTATTTATATTAGTTGTAAAAAAATGTAGTGTATAATGTTAATACCTTTTGATATAGTGTACCTCATTCGTGATTATTTGCCATGGAAATATAGAGTTCAACTTGTATCAAAAGATTGGCTCAATGGCGCTTTGAGAAAAAGAGTGCGAATACACAAATGGAAATCTAAAGTTTTAGTTTTTTCATATATGCGCACATTTGGCCCTTATTATACGCGGCGCTCTTGGCACTCCATGTGTATTTCCTTACATTTGTATAGAAGAGCTAGAAATAAACACTTTAGACTAACTTGGAAAGCCGCCACCGAACAGTTTTTTGAGAAACAATGTAAAGGATGCGGTTGTCATACCAGGGCCAATGTATTCGGGTGGCCTATTTGTACTAAATGTAGACGTAACGACAGTTTAAAAGAGTGCTATATGGTATCTGTAGGTACTGCTGTATCTATGGGTATACCAAAGCGCATTTTAAGAACCATTCCATACCACTATTCAGGACGAGGACAACATTTGCGATTTTGGAAAGATATACAAGAAAAATTATGATGTGATTGTAATAACGTATCCCCACCAATTATCACCTACCATACCAAACGTATCATCAGAGACAGCTTTATTCTTTTGAAACCAGTCTTCTACCAGAGCGTCCGCATCATAACCTACCTTTTCAATCATTTTGTTCATTTTTCCGTGGGCAACTGAGGTTACTTCAGAATCCCAATAGCCGTCCGAAGCCACTTTGATTATAGAATTATCTGTAATTTGATGGTGAGAAACAGAGGGCGTATGAATCACACCCGAAGACTTTAAATGTTCATCGCCAATAGACCTGGACATGGCAAGAGCGCCACCCCTCGGTGGGTGTTTTGTCCCATCTTCATCTATATGTTTCAGTTTGGTGGCGGCTCGGACAACAGTTGCTGCCTTTTTGTCTAAATTTGATATATAGTAAGGACGTAGTGTTCCAGTAATTTCTTCTGGACGGATGACAGATGAACTTCTTGGTCTCATCATATGCGGGCAATCGTACTCACACGTGGCGCCTTCAATCGCCATTATACGCTCATACTCTTCCGGCGTTTCCGCAAAGTGGTCAGCGGTCAATTTTAAAGATGTTGTGCTGTTGTATAGCCACGCGTCAGAATCGCCAACATTTAAAGTTGTAACCAACCCATTATGACCAACGAACACTATTGTCGCTGTTGTCCCCCCGCGCAAACATAGATAGTGCCTTGTGACAATCCTACCGTTGCAAAAATCGAACGGTATACCCCTTTTAGTTAAATTTTGCTTCAATAACTCAACGTTAGAAGCCTGTTGAGCGTCGAAAAGTTGGTCGGCGGCCTTTTGAGGAAACAACAAAAGCTGTTCATAAAAATCATCCGAAATTATTTTCTGACAAGCTTCCATGGCGGCATTACTAAACCCATCTTCCCCATGGCCGTCCCAAACGCCTACGGCAGTCCACGTTGTGCCTACAAACACAGTGCCACAGTCCTGCTGGCTTTTCTTTCCCCCCAAATGACTTTTGGGGTTGGATACGTCAACCTTAAACGAACTAACAAAAGACGACATTTTCTTAATGATATAGTTAGTAAATAGAACTATTTAAAAAAATAGATATTTCTAAAATATTATTTTATAGTTAGTAAATAGAATTATTTAAAAAAATAGATATTTCTAAAATATTATTTTAATTTTATATATATTTATAATTCCAATTTTGTAACGGCAAATTTTTCTGGACAGATACCGTGAACTTGAGTTTTACAATTATCACACTTAGCCATACATTTATTGCCGTATGTTTTGCCGTTACAGCATACAGGCCTGTATTCCTTCGTACATATACAAGGTTCCGGTGGGGGGCGTGAACATTCACCGGGTACTATACCATAACAGTTGGCACACTCAGCTGTACATTGATTACTGTACGTTATTCCGTCACAACATACTGGCATGTATTCTCTGGTGCATACACAACCCGTGTCCTTGATTTGCCAACATTTATTATCCTTACATCTTTCATCAACCTCACAATCGCTATCTTCTGCACATTCTGCACATAAATTACACAGTCCACAAGAATCGTATTCGTTCAAACAACCAGCTTCGTCTGTTGTAATGAATAGATTCGTCTCACCTTTACATTTTGCCTTACATTCGTTGTCGTATTTAACTTTCCCCCCACACACCGGTGGGTCATCTTTTGGCCCAAGATTATCACAATAATCTTCACATATTTGTTCTTGGTTGATTTTACAATCTTCTTTTGTATATTTCCGCTCATCAACCAAGCATTTAGATACCATCTGTTTTCCTAGACAGCATTTGGAGCGTCGCTCCGCAGATAAACACCGCAAATTCGCGTTTTCACAACGCGTCACGTTCGGCGAGCCCATTTTAATCGGTGTTATATCAGTACCATCGATATATTTTGTTATAAACCCACTATCTTTCTTTACATGACCGAAATGTGGTGCCAAAACCATGCTTAATTTTGTATGGGGCCAAGCAACACATCCAAATTCGATGCCTTTCTTTTCGGTGCCGTCCAATGTAAAGATTTTGTCAGAAATGGACACAAACGGCTCTAATTTATAACTTGTATGTACTAAACAATCCGTAGTAAGAAGAGGTTCATACACATCGCAGTCAGGGTCTTCTTCTTTCTGGTAATGATACCATGTATTTTCGTTGCCCGGTTGAATGATTACAAATGGATAATTCACGACCCATTTTATGCACATATCCTTAATGCGATTTCTGTCGCTGATTCCGTTCGAATATTGGACTTTATATTCCTTTAGTGCATTCGCTGACATTGACAAAATGCTTTCTTGGTTTTGTGGTGCATTTTTGACGATTTTCGAGCAAAATTTCTTTCTCTGCAGAATATTTGGGAGTACATCTTCATTGCGAATGTCATCCCTGATAACACCTAGAGGATTCTTTTCTTGTAGTTTAACAGCAGTATCAGTAGAAATACCAGCAGATTTCGGATATGCAGCAATACTGTGACGACCCCACGTCGGAAGTGTATTCTTAGCGCCTCCCGCTTTGAAATGGCTAAGCAATTTCAAAAGAACGCATTCTAAATTCACATATGTATTGTTTTGAAAGTCGTCCCAGAATACACTTGCATATGGGTTGGCGTTATTGTTGCTGCTAAGGCCAATATTTATTAATTCATCAGACATTGATAAATCGGTGGTATGGTCTTGAATATCATCTATATCTGATATAGCGGCACTGCATTTAAGGGAGGCCTCAAAATCGACATACAATGAAAAAAGCGTTCTGTTTCTTTGTCTGAGGGTCGTGATGGTTTCCGATAATTTGACAGTATCGGATTCTGCCACATCTCTAAAATATGAGTCCAATTCAACATATTTATAGTTTAGGCTTTGAGTTCTTGCTTTATCGACGGCTTTAAACCCGTCGAATATGAACGCGTCGCACATCTCGGTGTCCAAAACGTCTGTTTTGTTGGATTTCCACGTGCCGGGATGCCAGAAATTATAAGCACCGGCGTAGTTTTGGTATAAATCGTCCCACTTTTTAATGGTCTCGTCAAGTTGGTTGGTGGCGTTCGTCATCGCGTCCTTATTTTTCCCTTGCAGGTCCGTTAATAATTGTTTAATTGTCTTTTTGGAATCCACGTACATATTCCAAAAAGACAAGGCGACCGTGGCTTCATCTTGCGCCGCCATCTTAAACATATGCAGCGTATTAAGGTGCTTCGTATTATTTAATTCGGCTTCTTTTAGCAAAGTTTTTGCTTCCTCAACGGCTTCTTGTACTCCGTCATTATGGGTTGACTTGAGAAATTTTTTGCCGTGTCGTCTGACATTATTTAACGAAGAAGCCAATTTGAAGAGTTTTGACAGTTTTGTCCTATCTACATTAATTTTAACGTCCTGTGGTATGTTTTTAACTAAATTGAATGTTTTTGCAAACATATTGTTTTCAGGCATAGCGTTACAAGTAAACGCTAAAAGAACATAAGACAACCCATATAGTATACGGTTCATTTTTATATTTTGTTAAAGGTATTTATATAGTGTGTTTATTAAAAAAATTTATACTTGTCCAGTGTTGCAAGTATAGCATCCGGTGTCATACATTCCCATGTATAATATGCCATATGGTATTCGAAATTTATTTTAAGATGTGCTATTCCATATTCGTGCGCATAATTACTTCGAATAGATTTATGCTCTGTGGCCATTTTATATATGTTCATGGCTTCCAACTCGCCTTGTTGCATTTTTTGGAGTAAAATCTGCCTGCTTTCTCTTTCATAACGCTTCATTATATTGTCGTATATTTTTTTTTTGAATACGGGGCAGTGATTTAGTGCGGGCCCCATGGAACGTAAGAATACACATATGTCCACAGAGCGATTTACTCCATAATCTGAGCGAGTAGTGTCATATAAATGTCTGGGAACCGAAATAATTTTATCTTGCCATCGTATACACGACCAATCAAAGTCGATGAATTTTATGATTTTGCGCTGTGCATCATAATAAACATTTGAACAATGACAATCTCTGTGGGTAAAACTTGCCTGTCGCTGAACTTTACGAATAGCAAGACAAAAAGACCTGAGCATGTACCAAGCTAGTATATTTGGGTTTTGCGGATATTGTCGTAAAGTTCCCAGATATGAAAAAACGGAAGGGATATGTAGTTGTTCTGAACACACAACAAGCGAATTGCCGTCAAACCCTATAAAATGCAGTTTGGGTATGTAAGAAGCGGCTCTTGAGTAGACTAGAAAGTGAATGACAGCTTCTATGATATATACCATCTGCATTTGTGGCGATGTTGTTGTTTTTAGGACAACCTTTTCTCCTCGATGTGTAGCATTTAGCCATAGAATATTTGTGGAGGCGTGACGTTTTTGTCGGATAGCTGTTGTAATATCCACATGTTTAAACGCGGTACTTTGATTTTTTTCGATAATGACTGGGGGCTGTTTTTTTAATTCCTGTAGAATGGAATATGCCATTCTATATAAAGAAATGGTGTGGGTGGTATGCAAGCCAGAAATAAAAATCTGCTTGCCCTTCTCTTCCATTTGGACAAAAAGACCATTCTGTTTGTATACTCGAAAGGTTTTATTGGGGTGTTTAAAAACGGGAGAATCATCCGAAAAGCCGATTAGTTTATTTTTTAGAGCATAGACGATGCTAGGAAGCTTGAAATCATTTACAACGTGTTGTAAATGAGTTCTTAAATCAAACCCAAACGGATGTTGTCTTTCAACACGTCTTCTTTTGTTTGGACGGTGCTGCTGGCTAAATGCGAAGGCTCTGGGAGCCGCCGCTGAACTAATGATTGTGGGTGGTGGGACTGGTGGGCGCGCCGAGGGCCGTCTGGAGATTACACGCGGGCGTCTTTGTAATCCGCGCCCTCTAGCAGGGCGGCGTTGTACTCTTGGTGGTCTGTTCATAATAGCTAACATGACGGATTTAAATAGTACAGACTTTTAGAATTTTCTAAATTTCAATTTTATCTCTAAATGGCCTCGTTGTTCTTTTTTGGCTTATGCATACATATTCGCAGAAAAATACAAACGCTATAGCTAGTATGGGCATTGAAATAACCATAATAATTATAAACCTGGCATCCTCCCAGCTCATACCCGGTATAATTGGAGGTACAAAAGGGTCACATTTTGAACGTCCTTCCTGATAGGTTGTGAAATTTCTTCGACATGGTTCACAAAATTCTAGCCATCCATCATCTGAAAAATATTGTAGTTCGCATGGTACACATTTGCTTTGAATGCAAGATTGTTGATTCCAAGCGCATAGTTTTTTACCACTTGTTCTTCCAAGAGGACATGGCCACATATGAGTAATTTCCTGATGGTTTTGCAAAACCCAATGTTGTGTATTTGTACCAAAATTGGTGTTTTGTAAAAAACGGTGTGTTTCTCTTTTTTGTGCATCTTTTCCAAACCTATATACATTTTGATTATGAGGGTCTGTAATAATGACATTACTACCCGTCACACCAATATGTTTTCCTATATATTCGTTCTGAAAATCATCTAAAGTATCCCCTGAAACATCCGAAGGTATATAATTCCATCTTGTTTTCCCATCCGTATAAGCCAGCATTTCATTCGTTATGTATCCTAATGCATTTCCAGGCAAGTCATCAATAGATATTCCTCTCTCAGATGATTCCTCGCAATGTGAAGCAGTTGTCATTTCTGGCTTGCAATCGTATATAATAACAAACGGTTCTCTCGTATTATCGTATAATGGATATGTAGACACTGCCAATGTATTTCTACTTGCAGCTATATCTCTCCCAAAGGCTCTGTACGTTGCACCTGCAAGTTCCGGAGGTATATATGGATTAAATACTGAGTAATCCCACCATGTAATATTATCTAATGATTCGTCTTGAGGGTCCCATATGTATGTATCCCATGCATAAACACGTCCGTAATTAGCACCATCGTTATCTTCCATGAATCTGTTTGTATCTCCTGGTGCAGATACGAAGAGGGCCGTTCCATAATCTCCAAGTTGTCCCGATAAAGCAACAGAATATCCAAATTGTTGATATTTAAAGTATGGCATAATGAGTGGATTGATAGGGCCTGTGGCATAAT
>Ga0315315_10003632_pt1 | contig 14173 bp, 13 predicted proteins | sample M140m3416metaG_FD_203699 | JGI IMG/M metagenome (GOLD analysis project Ga0315315, IMG submission 203699) | Ammonia-oxidizing marine archaeal communities from Monterey Bay, California, United States - M1 40m 3416 | ecosystem: Environmental > Aquatic > Marine > Intertidal zone | place: USA...
AAACGCTGTGGACGTAAGAAGTCCGCTGCTTGGGTTATACGTTAGTCCCGTATCAGTTTCGGCCCCCTGAGTTCCCGTTGCTCCGTCTACGAATACCGGATAAACGGTCTCATCGGTACTATTGTTGGCGGAAACAGTAACGGCGGTAGCGATAGCAGCGGTTCCAGATGTGCTTTGGTTAAGAGTGGGGAATGTGCAGTTTGTTAGAGTTCCAGATGCTGGTGTCCCTAGAGCAGGTGTTACCAGTGTCGGGCTATTGGCAAATACTAATGCCCCGCTACCCGTTTCGTCTGATATTACTCCCGCTAATTCAGAAGAACTTGTAGCAGCTAATACGCTAATTTTACTTGTAGTGTAGACTCCGTTAGTCACCGTATCAGCGTTACCTGTAACGTCACCCGTCAAGTCGCCGGCAAACGCTGTAGACGTGAGAAGTCCGCTGCTTGGGTTATACGTTAATCCCGTATCAGTCTCAGCACCCTGAGATCCCGTCGCTCCGTCTACGAATACCGGATAAACGGTTTCATCGGTACTATTGTTAGCGCTGACCGTAATACTGGTTGCGTCTGTTGCTAACGTGGCGGTAGCAGCGTTACCTGTGCAACTACCAGAGCTGCCAGAAGTATTACCCGTAACGTTGCCAGTTAGGTTGCCTACAAATACAGTAGAAGTAAGAGTGCCACTGCTAGGATTATAGTTAAGTCCTGTATCTGTCTCGATTCCCTGAGAACCAGTAGCACCATCAACAAAAGTTGGATAAACTGTTTCGTCTGTTGAGTTATTAGCTGTGGCTGTGACACTTGTGGCAACTGTAGCACTATCAGAATTACCTGTCACATCTCCAGTAACATTCGCCGTAATGCTACTAGGTAAACCAACAGTGATCGTTCCCGAAGCTTCGGCTACTTCTACTTCATTGGAAGTTCCACGAAACTGTATATCTTGACCGAGGCTAATTTCAGTAGTGCTAGACCCATCGCTAACACCTATGCTAGAAGAAGCAAGTTTTGCTATACCTATAGCTGCACTACCACTTATGTCAGCATTAACAATGCTATGAGATAAAACGCCACTACCATCTAAATGTACAGACTTACCTGCAGGATAAACGCAATAGATTGTGTGTGTTCCACCACTAAATGTTTGTCTGGTGGTATCTGTGAAACTAGCTTGAGTTGCAAGAATTGTAGTTCTAGTAAGAGTTGTGGAGTCTGCACTGAGTGTGCCCAAACCAACTTCCCACTTTGTACCGTCTGCATCTTCTAAAGCATAATACGTTGTATTGCTATCAAAGGTTGCATCTGCATCGAAGGCTACGTAGCCAGACACTGCACCAGTAAGTGCCATATCGCCACTTGTCCCGGTACAAGTCTCTTTTACTCTATCTTTAAGTATTAAAGCCATTGCCTCTGCTCCTTATGAAAAATTAAGCAAAGGTAATATCTAGATCACCCGCTGAAATAATGAACTGATCGCCATTCTCTACATATTTAGTAGCTGATAGCTGTCCGTACAAAAGGACGTTTCCGCCAGAGGATGCGTCTGCGACAAATAGCCCTGATACATGACCCCATTCATTTGACGCAGCAGCAAAATTTACAGCCTGTTCATTATCGGTAAGACCGCTAGTAGACCCCGCGCTCCAATATGCATCACCCTTAATACCAGACGATCTAGCGTAAGAACCTCCAGAAAGCTCATGAGTCAAAGTGCCAGCTTCTAGCTGAGCCGCATCATACTTTCCAACTAGACCAACATAAATGTTACTAGGTGCAGAAAAGGCTGAGCTTCTCAAGAGGTGGTCTATGAGTTTGTTTTCTAAATAATTTGACATAGCAGTCATATCAAAATACTCCTATTAGTTATAATGTTAATTACCAGCCGTCGCTGGCGTGATTCTATAGTACTATTATCCCCGCCTCAACCTTATCTACATTTATATCATCTATAAATGGCCTGTTGTCAAGAGCGGCTCTTCCATCAACTTCTTTGTTTTCATTTCTAACGTCGTCAACATTAACTCCGCTTATATCCCAATATGGAACCTGCCATTTTCTTCTCGCTACTATAACCTCGTCACCAGCAGTTACGGGATTTTGTCGATCTACAACAGTATCCCCAGAAAGCTCCTGAATAATTCCTCCTGCATTGCCTCTGCAATTCATAGTATAAAAATGTCTTTTTTCTAGCGGAGTGAATTTCCAAGATGTATTATCTTGTTTAAGATTATTAGAGTCTGACTCGATGTGGTTCCAAATAACATCAAGATCTACGGGTCTAGATCCACTATACCAAACCTCAGAACCAGTAGCGCCAAAAATTTTATGGCGATTACTCCTTAGTCTTCTATCTAAGTAATCTTCTATCCATATAGCTTCTCCGTCTGAGTTCGGGGAATTGCTTATTACATCTTGCTCTGAAGTGAGAAGATTTGTTCTTCTGGCTGAATTTGTATTTATTCTTTCGATCTTATAAAGACTACAGGTTTCCATGTATTTCATCAATAGTGTATCATTATATCTCAATCCAGATACTGAATCTAAATTAAAATTATCTACACTGCAAATAGATTCAGCGTTAGCCAATAATATCCTATTATTAGAAAACGCTTGAACAATGTCGCCATCTTTATATGATTTATCACCATCTGCGCTGTTTATTTTTATCAATAGCTCCATAGTGTATGCTCCTTTTGATTACTTTGGACTACTCTTATATACACAAAAATAATAAAAAAACCGCCCTATTATCTCTAACAGGACGGTTCTTATTAAACTTGAGCATACAAGTATTAGAAGGAGCCAGCGAGAACTCTTCTATTGTCTAGTACACCGAAGCCAATTTCGGCCCAGCCGTAGTAACCTTGACGTTGGTGTCTGTGAAGAGCTTCGTCTTCATAAACTTCAACCTCTTTCTTAACTGGCATTACGAAACTATCGCTAGAGGCTTGATCCAAGCCAATAACAAGTTCAACATCGCCAGTAGCGATAGAACCACCAAGATCACTAGTAAAGTAATTCTGGTATTCTTGATTATCGCCCAACTCAAACAAGTCGTGCAGGTTAACTCCGAAGAGTCTCGTCATTGGAGCTGCTCCGTCAGCTGCCACGTAAATTTCACGACGTGAAACTTCGTCAAGCTGATCGACACCCCAGTTACGGATATCTTCGATGGCTTCTGGAGACAGGTAAATGTCAGTCAGTCGGCCATTAGCAGTAACACTGTTACCACCGCCGTTACGACGCATAACTGTCTTCATCAGAGATACCAAACGCTTTGTGAACTGACCAGCAGCGGCGTCGGCATCGTAGACCAAAATATTTCTATCAACAGAGGCGGCTAGCAAAGTGTGCCATCCGTCGTCATTGATTTTCTTAACAAAAGATGCTTCCAAAACTTGCATTGCACGAGCAATAACGTTCCAGTTAGCTTCACGGGCGTACTTCAGCAAGAAGTCAATCGAGCTGGTAATTCCGTAAGTGTTAACCATGACGTAATCGCCTTCGACGCTACGTTCTGGAATACGACCATGACCCGGATTAGTGTAAGCGATGTGCTCACTTTCTGTTCCCGGTGCAAGAAGGTCGAGTGGAAATTCAGGTGTGGCACCCGGTTCAAGTGGCATAGCTTCATAAATGGAAGTTACAACATCACCGAATAAAACACCTTTGCGCAATGGTGTTTCCAAAGCCTTAGCGATTTCTCGCTGGGCTTCGATAGCCACTGCTTTATCTGAACTACCGGATTGCTTTAGCAATGCGATAAATTCATCAGAAGGACGTTCTTTCATATTCATTATCTTATTCTCCTTTATGAGCTATAATTAGGGTAGGTTGATTTCTACTTTGGCATATCCGTCTTCATCTTCAGTAGACAAGAATCGACCAATAGCGGAAACAGTTCCGTCACCAACAATGTCTGTGATTGAAAGGTTACCACTATGTGCCGGGAAGCATTGTGCTCCAGCAGTAGGTGAGGTGCCTTCAATACTGTTAGTAACAACATAACCTTTGCGAAGGATTGTAACTTTACCACCCTTCTGTACTTCGTCTTTGTGTTGGTTAATATGTTGACGAGTTAAGTCAAGATTAACCATATCGTTCAACAAAATACCCAAAGGCACTTTACCGGAAGCCGTTGCAGAATAAGTAGCCAAGGCAGCGCCTTGATCCATAGCCGCACCAGAACCAGCAGTGCTCATTGAAACAACACCACCTCTAGTAGCTGTTTCATTCATGAAAAAGCTAATGTCGGTCTGCAGTTCATTTCTGTCTGATTTAAGAGCCATTATATATTTCTCCTTGTTAAATTACTTAAGGTTCGCAGTTGATTTTAGAAGAGAACCAAACCATTCGCTTGCGGTAGAACGAAGTTCTTCGGAAGAATCTTCATCGTCAATAGCTTCTGCCATTGCAATGTCTTCATCTTCTACAGCTTCTTCTAATCCTTCTGCTTGCGCTTCAGCTTCTGCTTCGTCCACTTCTTCTTCAAGAGGTTCCACTTCAGCTTTCTTCTTCATCATTTCAGCTGGAGCTTCTTTCTCTTCGTCTTTTTTATCCTTCTTTGCAAAAGGATTTTCTTTGTCATCTTTCTTTTCCGCCTTCTTCTTTGTCATTGCAGCAACAACAAAATCGAAAGTTTCTTGATCAAGATTTTCAAATTTAGCAATGGCCTCATCCAGTTCTTCACCTTCAAGACCTGCTTCAGTTAAAGCAGCAACTCTCTTTTCGAGTGCAGCAGCTTTTTCGATTTCAGCAACCTGAGCGATTGCTTCTTCTTTAGCAACTTCAGAAGCCGCTAAAGCTTCCTCAAGTTCTTTAACTCTTGCTAGAGCTTCTTCTACCTGAGCTTGGACTTCGGCAATAGCCTGATCCTTAGCAGAAATAGTTTCTTCAAACTTCTGCAATTGACTTTCAATCGCTTCTGTCTTCTGAGTTTCCATTTCCTGCCTCATAGTTTCGTTGTTGGTTCGAGCTTCAGCTAGTTCAGCTTTGACTTCCTCCAACTGTTTCTGTAAAACATCGGACATTTTAGTCTCCTTTATTGATGAAACAGCAACTAGTTCACTATCATTTTCACTAAAACTTTTACTGTCATTTAAAATGACACTTCGAGGATTAGCAGGTTTAGAAACCAAGCCCTTGCCAGAGAAAGATATATTTCTTAATAATCTACCCACTGTATAACCCTCATACTTCCCTGTTCCGCCGTAAGCGCGAAGATGCTTTGACAAAAACGCCGAAGCCTCTTCCCTTCTTACAATTTTGCTTGCACCCGTTTCATCTCTCAGTGCGTAATCAAAATTTGGGAACAAACATTCCATAGATACATACCATCTATTTCCTTCCTCAATCTCTTCTATTATACTATTCATTCTTTCTCTCAGCTCTGGATCGCTCCAAGACTTATATAAAACACCCTGTGTAATTATATTAAAGTCCTTTGGTTCGCCAGCCTCTGCGAAAGAAAGATCGCCATCTAAACTGTTTCCTTCAAAGTCAACAACATAGTTGGCGGTTATGTGACCAATTATATCTTTTTCATTATGCATATAATTGAATTGTTTATCTTCTGGAGTGGAGCGCGCTTCCCACATTTCTTGTGCGTTGAAAACATCGTCATTCTTATTCCACCCAGTACTAACCAGAACAGAACTTAAATAATATAAGTCTATCTGTTCTTTATTTTCGGCCTGAGTATCTTCTAGACCTAAAAAATTAAGCGCTAACGCACGGTCTTCTTCGTATTTACCGGCGGTAGTACTTAGTGTATTAGTTTCAGAAATAACAGGAGAGCAATACGCAATCGTCGTATTGTTTTCAATGAGATTCTGAAGACCATCTTTTATTTCTTGTGCATATGCTTTCATATAAAGTCTCCTTACATGATAATACACAAAAAAAGATTTTTATGTTTATTTTTGGCTAAAAACTAGGAGAACGATGCAAATGTAGAAGCATAAATGTATCTCATTTCATCAATGCTTGGTTTTCTATCTTGAGTTTCAGAAAACTTATTAACCGCACTACCTACTTCAAGACTAAAAGATTCTGATGGCCTTGTGTTGGAGTCGATGATTTGCTTAATCATGTCAGCATCTATTTCCATGAATGGCTTTATACCTGTAAGTATACATAATTTAAGATGTTCCAGTTGATCAAATTCAGACTTTGTTAGGCTTCTAGCGTTCTTTTTGTCGAAGTGCGCCAAAGCCATTGGTGTAACTAGCTCTGATATTTTCTTCTGCGCTTCGTAAGCCCAAAGGGTTGCGGCTACATTATCGCTGCTTCTTGGAAGAACCCTCTTTTGCTTTCGTTTTTGTTGATCTCTAGAGTTAAATGGTCTACCGCCCTCTGGATTTTCAGACTGTTGATTGTTATTATCTTGAGGTGGACCAACCTCAATTCGTTCTCTTTCGGGGGATTTATCCTCAACTATCTCTTCTTCGGCAGGAGGTAGTCCAAGACTTTCTAAATACATGTCTTGATCTAGCGCATCTTTAGTCATAGCTAGTTTAGCAATGTCCTGTTTATGTTGAGGGTTGTGGAAAGGACCCGCTTTCTTAGGGGCTCCCGCATCGTTTGTTCTAGTTCTTTCTTCTCTTCTCACTCTAATTTTCTCAATAGTAGGAAGCTCTCTAAATCTTTCAAGTAATGTTTCGTGAGATATAATATCTCTATCGGCAAGCTGTACAAGAAGCTGTTTCTGTGCGGCTTCGTCAGAAAGTATAATTGAGTCAAAGTGGATTTCTGCCGGGAACCTAAAACCCATAGCCTTTTGTACAAGCTTAATTTCATTCATCCAAAAGTCTTTAAGTTTTTCTCTTCCGTATTCTAGTCTTTCAACCAAAGTCTTGAGGCTAACATAGTTATTGCTATAGCCCCCACCGGAAGCGGCTCCTGTTAGCGTTGGAGGAATGCCGAGTCCGGCATATATACTAGTTAGCACTGGCTGATATTTCTCTGCTCCTAAGAATTTGTATACCTGTGTGCTGCTTTCTTTGAAGTCAATTTCAGGACCCCATACTAAGTCCATAGTACCACCGCCCACATTGCTGGCGAGGATGTCTCTTAATTTATTAATAGCGGCTTTAGTAGGGATAATCTTGTGATCTAAATCGCCAATTCTCCAAAGTCTCACATTTGATATAGCTCCATCTAAAGCTGCCAAATCTGCTAGCTTCATCTTTTCAAGCATTACGATGTCATCTAAAATAGCGTATATCATAGGATTTGACCAGACATTCCAGTCATCTTTTTTGTAGTGATACATCATAAACTTGTCTTTATCTAGCGGAATCTCTCTTTCGCCCTGAGAAAACTTTTTGATAAGATAGTTTGGTAGGTCACGACCTTTTCCGTTTGCGTCCCCATTCATCATCAATGAATTCACTGTGTTCTTTGAGACCTTAAGTACATACTCAATATCGCCAGTAAACATAGCCACATCTCTATTCTTTATGCCAACGGCAAGAGGATTTAGGAAATCATATCGCCAAGGGATCTCTCTTTTTGTTACCGGGATATCTTGTATTTTCATATCTGGAGCAGCGCTGCTTCTTTTAAGTTCAGCTTCTTTCTTCTTGTTTATCTTTGCTGTTCTTCTGCGGATAGGAACATTACCACATCTGTACAGATAATTTAAAAATCTTTCTGATCTATCTAACCCACTGACCTGCTCAAACCATTTACGATAAAATCTTTCAATTGTTTTATTCGGGTGTACTAGAGTAATACCTTGAGTCGCGAAGTCGCCCATTAAGTCAATGACGTTTCTAATAATACCAACCTTTTCGTAAGCCTGCATACACATCTTAACTATTTTCTTTTGTTGGGTTGGTATAGCTTCGCCGGGACGAAAAGCATTATAGTCCCTACGATTGAAACCGGGTCTTACGGACCTTTGCGTTTCTATATCTATAAATGTTCTATTGTCATAAGCGTACGACTTCTGTATACCATCGTAAGCATTAACATTGTCAGCAGATAACTCATAAGCCTTACTTCTCTCTGCGTCGTCACCCCAAGTCAAGTATAGATCTTCTGACATTTGTATTGTTCCTTTGGCAATAGTATTGGTAATGGTATTGTAAATTACTATACACAGTATTAGTAAATATCGCCCATATTTTCTGTAAACCAAGATGGACCACTATACATCGGCCCATCATCCTGAGCGCTTTCCTCTACAGACTTTCTAGCAAAACCACCATAGTGATCATAGGTTTTTACAGTCCTTTCTACATCAAGTTGTCTTGCGCTCATGTTAGCCATAATTAGAGAAGAGTAACGGTCTTTCCTGAGTCTGCTTTTTCTTCCCGCTGCTATCTTTACTTCTGGTGTATCCCATCTTTCTCTACCAGTTCCTGTTTGCGTCATAATAATCATAGAGAGTTCATTCTTCAGTTCTTCTATTTCCATAACACAGTCTTCCAGTGTATCGTATATTCTACCTTCAATATTATCTTCTTCTGCAGATAGACCAAGACTAACTGAATCGAAATCTGGAAACAACACTAATTTATCTTCAAAGTCTTTTCTAAGGCCGTGATTCGCTTCTGCAAGCCAATCGTACTTTGCGAATTGACACATTTTCAATATGTGTAAACCGGGCTCGTCATCTGTGTCCTTGGGCTTATCGTAGTCTATGACTGGCCATATCTTTTGTTCGCCTTCTCTTACTTTGTCTTTATCATGTAGAGCTTCCATAACAGCGATACCACCACCCTGAGCATCAAGCGCGATCTCCATGCATGGAAATACTTTCATTAAGTTTCTAATTTTTCTAGCACAATAAGAATAGAAATCGTCTTCATCTACAAGGTGCGCCTTTAGTTGATCTCTATGCTGGCTTCTATTGGTAGTCCACACATGAACGACTCTTCTGTGAGTTCCATTGAGCTCTAATACAACTATACTAAAATTATCAACCTCAGATGCCGGGTCAACTCCGTATATGTATTTTTTGCTGGGATCACCCTTTAGCATGGCTTCAAAATGTATGGGTTCTTGATTTATTGTAATACTGTTGGACTCAGAAGCAATGCAGTTTTCGATTAACGACCTCTTGAAAAATCCTTGGCTATCAGTCGTAAAGCATGCTCCGTACTCCATCTGAAAAATGCCAGAGTGTACAGTTGCTCTAGCTCTAGCTATCTGTCCGTCATCCATAAAGCCGTCTGGAAGTGTTGTGACGGGCATACGTATTACAGAATACTCTTGCCAAGCAAAATCTTGCGGCACGTCATCGCCAAAAACCTCTCTTAGTTTTTGTCTATCTCCCTTGCTGTTTACGATAGATTTGTATCTCTTCCAATATTCTGCAAAATGATTAAAGTCATAGTATGCTGTACCGGATAATATAATTTGGTTTGATTTTTCTGTTAACGGGTCTATGTTGGTTTTCTTTATTAAATCAACACCAAGCTCCTCTGCTTTTTTCTTTTCAGCTCTATCCTTTACTTTTTCTATAGGTGAAGCAGATACCGCAGCAAAACCAGCAACAACATTTTCAAATATCTCACGAGGAATAGATGCAAATTCGTCAGCGATAATATCATTAGCGCGTTGACCACGAATCTTACTGCCGTCACCAAGAGGCAGGCATGTTATAGTGCTATCTCCAATATGCATTACACATCTGTCAACATCTCTTCTCGGTCCACTTCTAGAGCCACACAGGTCTCTCAGAATAGGCGCGTTCTTCCATATAGTGTCCATGTACTCAAAAAGCACTTTTGACTGCCTAAAGGCCGCACCGACAACGATAATCTTTCTTCTGGGCATAAACAGAGCACGAAGCAATGGATAGACAGACAGTATAAATGATTTACCCATACCACGACTACCGATTAACATCGGAAACTTCTTATGCCACATCTCTTGCAGTAGTAACGACTGGAATGGAGATATTTCAATATTTAATATATATTTACAAACAAACGAAAAGTATTCTGGTCGCATTATAAGCCAAGCTATACGCTCAAGCATCTTGTCTGGATCGTCATCATGAAAAAGAAAATCCATAGGATTAAATAGATCTTCATCTTTTACGTCTATACCAAGCCAAGCGTCTTGTATCACTCTGTCTAGGTTTTTACTTATATCTGCCACTACTTAAGCCTTTCCAGTATTTTTTCTACAGAGCTATAGTTTCCTTTGCCGAATACACCGTCTGCGAAACCATACTCTACAGCTTTGTTTCCATCTAAAATCCAATCTTCTTTTACATTAAGTCTTCTTTTTAGTATAGCCTTAATTTCTACTGGTTTTCTTCCTTTGAAGGCAGCGCCCTTCTTGCATGCGTTTACATATATGTCGTACATTAATTCTTTTGACCGTTTAAGGGCCTCAGCGTTCGATATAAACTGTTTTGTTGTTCCACTGCTCTCACAAGACCCCTCATGTATCAACCACTCTGTATGAGGGTGTGTGACCCTTACGCCTTTACCTATGACTGCTTGAGGTATAATACTACCCATAGAAGATGCCGTCCCATAGCACATAAACAAAAATTTACACTTGCTAGCTTTAATTGCATCGTATATTGCGAACCCAGCATTTTGGTCTCCTCCAATATTATACTGATGGACAATGATAGGGTTGCTATTTAGAGATTCAAGCATTAGCAGGTTCTTAATAAACTCTACGGCATGCTTAGCTCCTAAGCCGTCATCTCCAGACTCAAGAAATATTTCTCTTGTCTGTGACAATAGTCCGTAGTCATGCCAATTAGATAAGGCTGAGTATATTTGTGTTCTGTTAGGTTTGTTCATGGAACATCACATTTAACCTCTTGAATATACTTTCTGTAACTTTCTGTGCGTTCTTTGCGTTATCACAGAACAATATGTGGATTCCATACCAAGTTTGATACTCCATGAGCGCCTTGAGTATATACTTTCCTGTTATCTTTCTATTGGCTATTTCTCTTTTGCAAAAGTCGGGCTTGTTATTCCACATATATTCAGAGAATATGGATCGCGGATAATTTATCACATCACTCATAGAAAACTCACAAACTATATATTTAAAGGGGTACTCCTGTATGCGCTGCATCTCAGCATTAAATCTCTTCTTTTCTTTGCCTACATTGTTAGCGATCTCTTCTACGCTTTTTTTTCTTTCGATACATACAGCGTCTTCAAATCCCTCAAGAGTATAATCACCAGTTTTTAATGTTCCGGGTTTCATTCCATCGCAAGCGTCACCACTATGGAAGATCCAGCCCTTCTGCTCTCTAGTATCTTTTATGACAACAAACTTAGGAGTTTTTTTCTTAGCCATCTATCAACCCCAGTAAATAACCCTCGTAGTGTACCTCATTGCCCGTGACTTCCTTGTGACAGTTATAACATAGGGTTATACCGTTACCGACATCAAATCTCAGAGAGGAAGCGCTAGCCCACTTTCTAATATGGTGAACGTACATCTTTTTTTTCTTGCCGCTAGTCTTACACATCTTGCAGCGAAATTTATCACGCTTCAACACATCCATCCGAAACTTCTTGTAAGCCGGATCGTCGTAATTCCTCATTTATATCTGCCTCCACCATTCTTTGTGCTAACTCTTCAAATTTTATTCTTGGTCGCCATCCGAGCTTTTCTGCTGCCTTGGTTGGGTTACCAAGTAGGTAATCAACTTCAGCGGGTCTAAAGAATTCAGGGTCAATGTACACGTACTGGTTCCAATCACCAAGACCAGCGTGCTCAAAAGCGTATTCCAAAAACTCCTCAACACTGTGTGTTTCTCCAGTAGCGATGACATAATCGTCTGGTTCGTCTTGTTGTAGCATGAGCCACATTCCTCGGACATAGTCTTTTGCATGACCCCAATCTCTCCTTGCTTTTAAATTTCCAAGTCCTAATTTAGGAAAACTTTCATCTTTACCGGAAGCTACAAATCTACCGATCCATTTAGTTATTTTGCGAGTAACAAAGTTTTCTCCTCGTCTTTCGCTCTCGTGATTAAATAAAATACCACTAGACGCATGTATACCATAACTATCTCTATAATTTCTAACCAAGTGATGGGCTGCTAATTTAGCAATGGCATATGGTGACTGAGGCATAAATGCCGTGTCTTCGTCTTGATATTTGCCTTCGTTAGTAATTGTAAAGTTTTTGCCGAACATTTCGCTAGAAGACGCTTGGTAAAACTTAATGTCGTCAACTCTAGGAGAAACTCTTATCGCCTCCAATATATTTAGACAACCTCCTCCGGTTACATCCCATGTTAGTGTCGGCTGCTTAAACGATGTGCCAACGTGCGATTGAGCCGCTAAGTTATAAACTTCATTTGGCTCATATTTATTAATAATATCAGAGACACAAAAACCATCTGTGATGTCGCCTTCGATAAGAGTGAAGTTCGTATTCTTTATATTTTGATTTAAGCGCTCGGTCGTGTCAACACTGCTGCGTCTCGCAACACCAATTACCCTATAACCCTTTGAGAGTAGCAAGTCAGTTAAGTAAGAACCATCCTGACCTGTAACTCCAAAAACTACTGCAATATTCATTTAATCTCCTTTAACTGTATCTGATGATAGGAAAGGCTGATCCACTTGCCCATCTTCATACTTTATGTACTCTGATAAACGCTCTTTCTCTGCCTCTGTAGCTAAGCGCATCTTTTCCATATCTAGTCCTATTTGTGTTCTAAAAGTAGGATCTGATGCTATCTTTTTCACCAGTGACGCAAATGTTAGCTTAGAGTCTTCGATAGCTTTGATTCGCTGCTCACGAGTACCCTTTAGATCCTTTAGCATTGTTGCCTTCCGTGCCTGAAGATCCTTGTAATCCTTGGAAAGCGTCTCTTGCGCCGCTCTTAGCATTGCTATTTGACGTTCCAATGACGAGATGTAGTCGCGATCTTGATCTTCTTTATCTCTTTGTTTCTCAACAAGTATGATTGCCTGAAAGCCATCAATTTGATTCATGTTTTCTTGTTGACCCGTTAAGATTCGGTTCATTAGAATTTCGAGCTTGATAGTATCGACGATTTGAATTTCTTCTGTATGAAACACATCGTCCTTGAACTGGGCCCACATTTTCTTAAAATGGAACTGAAACATCTCCAGCTCTGACTCGGAGAACTGCTTCTCTAGTTCTCTCCAGTAGGGCTTCCGTTTGAGTTCTTGATGAGCCTCTACTTCCTTTTTCTGACGAGCTGAAAACCCAACATTCTCCCCGATCCACTTAGTTACCGAGGAAACATCACGATCTAGCTGATCCGCTATCGCCTGTGGAGAAAGAGCCTCGCAATTCTGCTCGATAAATCGAACCTCTTCCACCGAAAACCTTCCGCGCTTCTTCATTAGGTCTCTACTATCCCCCTAATTATTGATTCTATTTCCACTTTCCTATTCTTAGAGATAGAAACGCCGGCACACATCCTTAAATAATCTGCTCTCATATCCGCCGGGATTCTTCTCTTTATTAATTCCAGCATCTCAGCATCGGACACTTTAGATAAAAAGTCCTTATCATCATGTACAACACTGAAATTTTCTAGGTTTGCTGGCTCTAACAAGTTTTTCTTTCTATTCTGTACCTTCTCCGCTTTTCCTTCGTCTTGACGAAAATAGTTATCGCGCTTAAAATTCTTAAGCCTATTTGCTATATGGACAAACAAGAAATTTTCGAGAGGCTTTCTCTCGTCGTATCTGTCTAGAGCTTCCATGCCTATAATAAAGGCTTCTTGTTTTATGTCGTCAATAGTATAAAAAGCGAACGTGTACTTCCCAGAAAGTTTTTCTGCAACCCTAGTAATCGTGTCAACAACTTCTTGTTCTGACATGTTACTAGGTATTCGCATTAGTTTTGGGGGCCTCTATGTCTAACAGGAGACTCATCTGCTTCAGGTGCGGGCTCAGGAGCAGCTTCTTCTGCCACTACTTCCTCTACTACCTCTTCTTCAACGGTCAATTCTTCAATAACTGCCTCTGCTTCTTCCACAGCCGGGTCTTCAATCTCAAGTTCTTCGGCTACAGCTTCTTCAAGTTCGCCCGAAGCCTTCGCTGTGAACTCCGATTGGACCTTTTTTGGATTTTCTTTATCGTACGACATAACGTCTCCATTGTTATAAAATGTAAATTTACCTATACTATAGTATACAATTATAAAAAACTATACACAAAAAAAGACTAAATTTAAAAAAGATACTATGAAAC
>Ga0315315_10003633_pt1 | contig 14172 bp, 10 predicted proteins | sample M140m3416metaG_FD_203699 | JGI IMG/M metagenome (GOLD analysis project Ga0315315, IMG submission 203699) | Ammonia-oxidizing marine archaeal communities from Monterey Bay, California, United States - M1 40m 3416 | ecosystem: Environmental > Aquatic > Marine > Intertidal zone | place: USA...
AGTCCGATGCTGATTTAATGTTAGCAGCGGAAAAAAGCTTAGGAAATGCTTATGCTAGGTATTCAGGGTTTAAAGTTGGAGCTGCTTTGTTACTTGAAAACGGTGAAACTATTCTTGGTAACAATCAGGAAAATATAGCATTTCCTTCATCTATGTGTGCAGAAAGAGTTGCGTTATATTATTGTAAGGCAAATTATCCCGGTGTTAAAGTTATAAAGATAGCCATAACAGCTAAAGCCTCTTCTGTAAAATTGATGGAACCTGTTTCTCCTTGTGGGGCTTGCAGACAAGTGATGTCGGAGTATGAACGAATTCAAAACACAAATATTGAAATGATTTTAAAAGGAGAAGAAGGAGAAGTGTTTATATTTGATAATGTAACAGAACTGCTTCCGTTGGCATTTGAAACTAAAGCATTGTAGAATATTTCTAAATAGTAGTAGGTAATACTTCAAAACCGATGAGAATTTAATTTATATTTGTGCACCAATATTAATAACTGATGGCAACAAAAACTATAGCGAAAAGCAAAGCAGCAGCGAAATCCCCTGCTAAACTGAAATATAGCACAAAGCAATATTTGAAATGGTACGAAGACATGCTATTGATGCGCAAGATTGAGGAAAGAATAGGGCATCTATACATTCAACAGAAATTTGGTGGGTTTTGCCATTTGTATATAGGACAAGAGGCCCTGGTAACGGGCACTGTTTCGGGTTCTAAAAAAGGGGATAAGCATATTACTGCTTACAGAGACCATGCGCATCCAATTGCATTGGGAGTGCATCCAAAATATATGATGGCTGAACTCTACGGTAAAACTACGGGACTTTCGAAGGGGAAGGGTGGTTCTATGCATATGTTTCACAAAGAAAGTGGTTTAATGGGAGGGCATGGTATTGTCGGTGCACAAATTCCAATGGGTGCTGGTATAGCATTTGCTGAAAAATATAAAGGAACTAAAAATGTTACCTTTTGTTCATTTGGTGATGGAGCAGCTCGTCAAGGAGCATTGCACGAAACATTTAATATGGCGATGACTTGGAAATTACCGGTTGTTTTTATTATCGAAAATAATAATTACGCAATGGGAACTTCGGTAGAAAGAACAACCAATGTTATGGATATGTCTACAATTGGGGATTCCTATCAAATGCCTTCTTTTGTTGTTGATGGTATGACTATAGAAGCAGTGCATGAAGCGATTGAAGATGCATGTGTTCATGTTCGTGCAGGTAAGGGGCCGGTTTTGTTAGATATTAGAACCTACAGGTACAAAGGTCATTCAATGTCTGATCCACAGAAATACAGAACCAAACAAGAGGTTGAAGATTTTAAAAGCCAAGACCCAATTGATAAAGTTTTAAGCACGATTAAAACGAATAAATTGGCTACTGATAAAGAGATTGAAAACATCATTCAAAAAGTTAAAGACGTGATTGATGAGTCTGTGAAATTTGCGGAAGATTCTCCTGAGCCGGAAGCAAAAGAACTTTATGAAGATGTATATGTAGGTGAATACCCTTATATAATGGAATATAAAGATTAAATTTAGCTAGGAATAACGGAAAGAAATAATTTGAAATGGCGGAAATTGTAAGAATGCCGAAATTAAGTGACACCATGGTTGAAGGGGTTGTTGCTGAATGGCATAAAAAAGTAGGAGACAATGTTGAAACGGGTGATTTGTTAGCTGAAATCGAAACAGATAAAGCTACAATGGAGTTTGAAGCATTTCAAGAAGGGGTTTTGCTGCACATTGGCGTTGACAAAGGTAAAGCAGCTCCTATTGATTCTATACTAGCTGTATTAGGTAAGAAAGACGAAAACATTGAAGCAATATTAAAAGCAGAAGCTGATTCTGTTACTGAGGACAAAGATCAACCTGTCAAAGAAGCTCCAACTCCAATTCCAACTCCAATTCCTGCACCTTCTTTGAAGAAAGAGGTGATAGTAAAATCTCCGGTGGAAGTTGCAGCTAGCAATCCTGTTAAATATCCACCAGCAAATGCTGCTAGTGGAGGTAAGGTTAAAATATCTCCATTAGCGAAAAGATTAGCCCAAGAAAGAGGAATTAACTTTTCTTTTATTCAAGGTACCGGTGAAGGTGGTCGAATAGTAAAAAGAGATATTGATAATTATCAAGGTGGTGGAACTTCATTTGTTGGAACAGAAAGCTATTCGGATGAGACTGTTTCACAAATGAGAAAAGTAATTGCTTCACGTTTAGCGGAGAGTAAGTTTACCGCTCCTCATTTTTATTTGAATGTATCTATTGATATGGATAATGCAATGGCGGCAAGAGTGTCTATTAATAAAATGATAGCTCCTCAAAAAGTGTCATTTAATGATATGGTCGTAAAAGCTTGTGCAGCAGCCTTGAAAGATAACCCTGATGTGAATTCTGCTTGGCATGGTGACTTTATTCGAAGAAACGATCATATTCATATCGGAGTAGCTGTTGCTGTTCCCGACGGTTTGTTGGTTCCTGTTGTTCGTTTTGCTGATGGTAAATCATTAACGCAAATTGGAGCTGAGGTAAAAGAACTTGCTCAAAAAGCAAAAGATAAAAAATTGCAACCTGAGGAATGGGAAGGAAATACATTTACTATTTCTAACCTAGGAATGATGGGTATAGAAAGCTTTACAGCTATTGTGAATCCGCCTGATGCATGTATTTTGGCGATAGGTGGGATCAATTCCGTTCCAGTTGTGAAAAATGGAGAAATAGTTCCGGGAAATATTATGAAAGTGACGTTAAGTTGTGACCACCGTGTGGTGGATGGCGCTGTTGGTTCGGCTTTCTTAAAAGACTTTAAAAATTATATGGAGAACCCTGTATTGCTATTAGGTAAACAAAGTATATAGATTAGTAACAAAAAAAGCCACTAATGATTTCATCAGTGGCTTTTTTATGTGGTGTAAAGTTTTTATTTTTTCTTAGCTGGGGCTTTTTTCGTAGTAGTTCTTTTTTCCGCAGCGGCTTCATTTTTTTGAACCGCTTCTTTATTTTCCAATTTATCTTCTTTCTTTTCTTTCAACTCTAATTTGTTAGCGCCATGCAAAAGATTGTACCATTGAAATAATTTTTTAATATCAGAAGTAAATACTCTTTCTTCATCATACTCAGGAATAATACCTCTTAAGTATTTTTTTAAATCACCAACGTTGTCTTTGTGACTTGGCGCTTTACCCCCTTTTTCTTGCTGAAAAATTAATTTAAATATGTCGGATAGAGGTTCATCACCTTCGTAAGTGTATATGCTAATGTCCTCTAATGCACTAATTCTGTTTGATGAAAAAGCTGGAAATTTCTTTCCGTCAATTACTGATTCAACTATAACATTGCTTTTACTTTGACCAGCAATAGTAAACAATCCACCTTTTCCGGAAATAGCAATAATTCCACTTAAATTCATAGTTCGTATTAAAATTAAATTTTCTCAGAGACAAAAATAAAAATATATATTCGGTAGGAAAACTTTTTGACTATTTAAGCACAACAATTTTCTTACAAACCACTTGTAAGTCGTCAGAAAGTAGCAGAAAATAGGCTCCTGCAGATAAGTTTCGATAATTATGTATTCTTGAATCAGATAAATATGTACTTGAAATTAGTTTGCCTAAACTGCTATACAAGCTTAGGGTGACATTGTATTGATTTGTTTCAATTGTAAAGGTTCCGTTATTCGGATTTGGGTATAAGGTTCCATTAATTGTATGTTCACTTATGTCGACGGTTGAAATTGTTGTAATACTCGAAAATGTGCTGCATCCAAATGAATTAAAAACTTCCACCTGATAATTTCCATTCTGCATTGCGATGTAAATGCTGTCATTGGCTCCTGCTATTAATGCACCATCTAAATACCATTGGTAACTTTCATAGCCTCCAGCTGTAGACAAAGCTGCATTATTATTTGTAATAATTGCTTGTGCTGGATTTGGTTGTTCTGTAATTGTAATAAAGCATGTATCGCTTAAGCAAGAGTTAGTGTCCAGTCCTAGGATATATCCATCATAGTCCTGTGTGAAAATCCTGGGATTGATGGTTAATCCATCATTCCATAATACAGAATTAAACCCTCCGCTTTCTGAGATTGTAATAGAAGTATTTTCACAGAAATCATAGGTGTTAGTTAAGCATTCCAAAGTGGGTTTTTCAGCAACTGATGTGGTTATACTAATTGTGTCACTAATACAGCCAGTTGTTAAGTTGGTGACCATAAAATAGGTTTCAATGCTATCAGAAAAATATTGGAAACTTGTTGTGTCACCAGATTCCCAGAGGTAGGAGACATTTGTAGAAGTAATGGAAAATTGATTACTGTCACCTTCACATATTAAGTTGTTTCCAGAAAAAGTTGCGAATTCTTTTGCGTATATTAAAGTTTCAAATCCATCTAATTTACCATATCCGAATGCATTATTTGGCACTACGCCGGTAAAAGAATCCGTATAGGCAGCATTTATTAAGGCGTCGCTAAAATAGCTAGGGTCTGCTTTTGGACATTGTTCTAAAAACAACGCAGCTACTCCTGCAACTACCGGACTAGCCATAGATGTTCCTCCATTTCTATAATGCATTCCTCCTATTGCTAACAGGCTGTCAAGACTATTTGTGACAAAGTAATTAATTCCATCTAGAGGGTAAGCACTATTTGTTACTGCTCCAGATGCTGCTACTTCTGGTTTTATAAGACCGGTCCGAGTTGGGCCTTTGCTAGAGGTAGCCGCTAATTTTCCTCTTGTTTCTCCCGGTGCAGGAGTCCATCCTCCTAAATTATTTACGTAGCCACTATCGTTTGCATAATTACCAACAGTAATAACATTTGGGGAACATTGGAAGGAGCTAACAATTGTTTGTAATGTGTCAGGATAAACATATTTATTAATTTCTGCAAAACCAACAATTGTATCTGCTCTGTTTTCCATATTTGAAGTTCCAAATACCGAAGTTGTCCATACATCGAAACTTCCGGTTCCCGCTGTCTCAAATCTGAAATAATATTGAGCTGAATCAGGTTCTTGCATATAAGCTTGCAACAAGTATTGGCCATCTCGAGGCTCAAACCAATACATAATGGTTCCTAAAATGTCATCGTTGGTGTTTCTGATAGTATCAAAAGTCAAAGTATTTTGGGGCATCGAACCAGCATTAAAAAACTGTCCCCTTCCTCTGAAACTATGGTTAGGATAAACCTTATCTGCTCCAATACTAAAATTTACATTGTTTAAATCCGCGGTGTCAGCCCATACTTCAAAAAATACAGTAGGAACTCCAAAGGCCGAAGAAGGGTTTAGCTTAAACCAAGTCATCGAAGTGTCTGTTACTTCGGTGTGCAGATGATAGGGATCAAAATCTCCGGAATTTCCAGCTGCCGCAACAAATAAGCGCCCTTTCTTAGCATTGATGAGACTATCGATATAAAGGGCATAGGGGTCAAGGCCATCATGTGATCCGTAATATTCACCAATACTTGCATTAATAACACAAGGCTTACCAATAGAATCGGCAATTGTGTAAATATATTCCACTGCATCTACAACTGTGGCAAGCCAATCAGCAGCGTTAAAATTACTTTCAACCATTATGATGTCTGTTTTGGGTGCAACACCTTTATTTTTTCCATTAGCAAATGCATTTCCACAAGCCGCTCCTGTAACAGTAGTTCCATGACCCCATTGGTCAACATTGGTAGATAAACCTTGATTTATTTTAGTGCTGTCCCAATGCTGTCCATAACCGTATTGCGCTGGAGTATATTGGTTGACCCCAAGTGTTTGATCCCATAAATACATAACTCGCGTACTACTGTCTGGGTTCATGAAATCTGGATGTAAAAAGTCGATTCCTGCATCAATTAACCCAATAATAACGCCATCACCTTCCAAAGAAGTGTTTAGGGGTGTAGTACCCAAATGAATGTCATTTATCCGATTGTTTACGCGCATTGTGTCGTTTAATGCAGTTCCTTTGTAGGCTCTAAAATTGACATTTAAGATATTTTGATTTTCAACAAATTCTTGCAATTCATTCGATGGAATTCGAACATAATGCCATCCTTTTACCGAGCCACGGTAAATTCCGTTTTGTTGTTTTGTAATATTTTTAATTTCGGAAAGGTCACCTTTTACAAATAAACCTACCTTTTCAGAGGAGTTTGAATTTTCTGATAAGTATTTTTGAAGATAGAAATTTCCCTCAAATTTGTTTTGCGACAATCCTGTTATTCCAAAACCTATTAAAACAAATAATAGTAAATATTTTAACCTCATAATTCCAAAGTTACTTAATTTCTTTGTAAAACGGAATGTCTTTTATGTAAGAAAACGATGCGTCGGTAAAATTTAATTCCCCGTAATACATTTCTAATCCGTTTGTTAGGAAAATATATGGAGCGCGAATAATGGAATTGTACCGCAATGCTTGATGCAATGTATCTTCACTTATTTTTATTCCTGGAGCCTTGCATTCTACTATAACTAAGGGTTTTCCAATATTGTTGTGGAGAACAATGTCGAAACGTTTTTGAAGATTATTGACAAGCAAACTCTTTTCGATGGCTATTAAAGAGGCAGGATAGCCTTTTTCTTCAATTAGATACCAAACAACATGCTGCCTGACCCATTCTTCAGGTTGCAGCACTACCCATTTTTTTCTAATTATGTCAAATATTTGCAAAACATCAGCATTTCTTTTTACATTGAATGGATAGGAGGGTAAATTCAGTTCTTGCATCTAATTGCAAAGATATTTGAATTTTTGAAATAGAGGTTTCTTCATTTCACAGGAGTTTGTACCTTTCGCACATTATACAAATAAGGAGATGAAAACGAAAAAGGAGATAGTAGAGAATTGGTTGCCACGTTATACTGGAGTGAAGTTGGAAGATTTTGGAAAGTATATTTTGCTTACGAACTTTGATAATTACGTCGATATTTTTGCAGAATTAAATGGTGTAAAAGTAGATGGTAAGGATAAAGCTATGCCAAGTGCTACGGCGAATAAAATTACAATCATCAATTTTGGAATGGGGGCTGCTAATGCAGCAACTATCATGGATTTGTTATCCGCAATTTCGCCAAAGGCAGCTTTATTTTTAGGGAAATGCGGAGGTCTTAAGAAGAAAAATAAAATTGGCGATATGGTTTTACCTATTGCCGCTATAAAAGGAGAAGGAGCTTCTGATAATTATTTTCCTCCAGAAGTACCTGCACTACCTGCATTTAATTTACAAAGAGCGGTTTCACACTCCGTAAGAGAAATGGATTTGGATTATTGGACGGGTACAGTTTATACAACTAGCCGAAGAGTATGGGAACACGATGAGGCATTTAAAAGTTATTTAAGAAAAATTCGTGTAATGGCCATTGATATGGAAACTTCAGCCATTTTTACAGGTGGGTTTTCTAATTCCATTCCTTCAGGAGCCTTGTTATTGGTGTCTGATCAACCCATGATACCCGAGGGTGTTAAAACAGATGAAAGCGATAAAAAAATTACAGGAGATTTTGTAAATAAACACATTCAGATAGGAATAGATTCTCTTAATGAGTTAATCAATGATGGTAAATCTGTGCGTCACATGCGATTCGATTAAGCAATGAAGTATGAAGAAATTATAAAGGAATTGAAAAGTGGGGTTTACAAACCCGTTTACTTTTTACAAGGAGATGAAGGATATTTTCTAGATAAAATATCTGACTTTATCGCAGAAAATGTTTTGGAAGAATCTGAAAGGGATTTTAACCAAACAATTCTTTATGGAAAGGATGTTTCTGTTCAAGACATAATTAGTGCAGCAAAGCGGTATCCGATGATGTCGAAATACCAGGTAGTAATTGTAAAAGAGGCACAACACTTATCGAGAACAATCGATCAACTAGAGGCTTATGTTACCAATCCGTTAGCTTCTACTATTCTTGTTTTTAATTACAAGTATAAAACCATTGATAAACGAAAAAAAATCGGAAAGCTACTTGCTAAGAATACCGTATTCTACACGGCTGAAAAAATAAAAGATTACAAGTTGGCAGATTGGATAGTTGGTTTTTGCAAAAGTCACGGTCTGCAAATAAAGCCGAAAGCGTCCCATTTAATGGGGGAGTATTTAGGAAATGATTTGAGTAAAATTGCGAATACAATTGAAAAATTAAAAGTTATACTTGAGAGTGAAACGGTTATCGATGAAGATGTAATTCAGAAAAATGTGGGTATTTCAAAGGATTTCAACATGTTTGAGTTAAGCAATGCACTGGCAGAAAAAAACGTTTATAAGTCGAATTTTATCGTAAATCATTTTGCCCAAAACCCGAAGAATTATCCATTTCCCGCAACGTTGGGAACGCTGTATAATTATTTTACTAAGTTAATGAAGTATCATTTCTATGCGCCTAAATCATCCGAAAAAGAACTTGCAGTTATATTAGGAGTTCATCCATATTTTTTAAAAGATTACCGGGTGGCAGCTAGAAACTACACCAAAGCAAAGTTGGCCAGAATATTTGGATACCTAAAAGACTATGACCTTCGCTCCAAAGGGGTTGGGAATGTTTCCATCTCGGATGGAGAACTATTGAAAGAGTTGGTGTTTAAAATATTGCATTAGGTGTACATATATTTTTTCTTTTTACACACACACACACAAAAAATTTTTTAATATTATTTGTTAACTTAGCCAATATAAATGGTTTAACCTATGTTTAAAAACAAATTATTATTCTTTTTACTTGTCGCAAGCGTTAGTATTTCGGCACAAGAAGTAATTTCGACACAGGGAGGTTCATACAGCTCTGTAGATGTTAACCTCGATTTTACTATAGGTGAAGTGATTATTAATACAGTTTCTGATGGCACGAATTCTCTAACCCAAGGTTTTCATCAAACCGATGGTAATAGTTGTGATTTTAGTGAACTTCAAGTCAACACTGGAAATGTAACTTGTCATGGAGGTAATGATGGCGGTATTTTAATCAATTTAGATTCATCGGCAACCCCCTATTCTTTTCAGTGGAGCAATGGAGAAACAATACAAAATTTACAAAATATAAGTGCCGGAGTCTATGCTCTAACCATCAGCTCTCCTTTAGGTTGCGATACTACTTTCGAAGTTTCAATATTCCAACCACCACCGCTTCAGACAAATATTACCATTACCAATGCATCTTGTGGGGATCAGGACGGTACAGCTCAGCTTACAGTGGCCAATCCTTATAATCAACCCTATAGTGCAAATTGGAGTAATGGAGACCTCGGTTTACAATCAGATTCATTGTCATCTGGTCCGGTAAATGTTGTTATATCCGATGCCAGTGGATGCTTATTTAATGATGCTGCAATGATAGGAGGTTCGGGTGGACCAGTAGTAGATGCAGGTAATTTTACGAATGTTTCTTGTCCTGGAGGAAATGATGGAGCTATTTCATTAGAGGTTACTTCACAAAACCCACCATATACCGTTAATTGGATCAGTGGGCAAGCTGCAGAGCAGATTAATGGTCTGGGTGCAGGTGTTTATGAGTATTTAGTAGAAGATCAATCAGGATGTTTAACAGCAGGGAGTGTGGAGGTCTTACAACCGGATTCCATTAGTTTGGCTAATGTAAATTTAACGAATCCTACTTGTGGAAATAATGATGGTTCGATTGAAGTGAATGGACAAGGCGGTACAGGTAATCTAATATATATATGGGATGCTAATGCTGGAAACCAAATTGGAGCTACAGCCAATAATTTATCTGCAGGAACCTATACATTGAACATTGTAGATAATAATTCTTGTGTGCATACAGAAACTATTTTATTGAATGACCTAGCGGCTCCCCAAATTAATGTGGTTAACGTTAATAATCCACAATGTGGAGGTGGGCTTGGAGGTATTAATATTTCTGTGTCTAGCGGCACTGCTCCTTACACGTATCAATGGTCTACAGGTTCAACAGCAGAAGACCTTAGTGGTTTATCACCTGGAAGCTATGGAGTCCTTGTAACAGATGATTTGGGGTGTACAGCTGCAGAATTCATTCAATTGGATGGAATTTTACCGCCAAATTATGGAGTTTGCTTGGTTACAGTAGATTCAACAACCCAAACCAACCTAGTGGTATGGGAAAAGCCAGCAGTTGCTGGTAGCATATCGCATTATAACATATACAGAGAAGGAATAGCAGCAGGAGTATATGATTCGATTGCAACTGTACCTTATGATAGTTTGAGTCAGTATACGGATACATTGGCCAATCCTGCCTACAGAAGTTGGAGTTATAAAATAACGGTTGTAGATACATGCGGAAACGAATCTCTGCCAAGTTCTACGCACAAAACAATTCATCTAACAACGAACTTAGGATTGTCGAATGTAATTAATTTAATTTGGGATAATTATGCTGGATTTAGTTATCCATCATATTACATCAACCGATATCATCCATCCACAGGTTGGAATATTATTGCAACCATTCCATCATCACTAACTTCCTATACTGACCAATCTCCATTAATACCCTCCAATACATTGATTTATAGTATTGAAGTAGTGCCTCCTAGTTTGTGTTCATCAACAAAGGCGCAAGATCATAATTCAACGCGATCGAATAGAGCAAATATAATTGAGGGAGGAGGTCAAGATCAAAGTATATTGCAGCAGCCAAACAGCAAATTATCAATCTACCCCAACCCAACATCCGACCAAATAACCATCGATATAAAAGGTTATAAAGGACCAGTGAATGTTGAGGTATATGACTCACAAGGAAGGTTGTTAGAAACCACTACAAATACAATTGTATCTCTTAAAAACTTTGAAACCGGAATTTACATCTTCAAAGTAAATTATGGAGAGTTAACCGAAAAATCTAGAGTGGTGAAAATTTGAAATCATTAATAAATTATAATAAAAATAAGATGAAAAAATTACTATTGTTTATCATTATTATGTCAACCATCACAATAAGTGATTATGGACAAGCACCACAAAAGGTAAAATACCAAGCAGTTGTTAGAGATGGAGCAAACACGGTTTTGAATAACCAAGCAGTTGGAATGCAGTTAACTCTTAGACAAGGAAGTATCGGAGGTTTGGCAGTTTACACAGAGACATTTTCAGCCACTACCAATGCATTTGGATTGGTAAACCTGGATATAGGGACAGGAACCACTACAGATGATTTCACAACAATAGATTGGTCTGCAGGGCCGTATTTTGTAGAAATATCTGTTGACATAAACGGAGGAACCAGTTATTCGGTGCTGGGCACAAGTCAGCTATTGAGCGTACCTTATGCACTATATGCCCAAACAGCGGATAATGCAATTAATGATCAAGTAGATGATGCAGATGCAGATGCTACCAATGAGCTGCAAAATTTATTTGTTTCTCCAAATGGAGATACTTTGTATTTAGAAAACGGAGGTTTTGTAATTATTCCAGGAATAAGCGCTGCAAATCCCTATCCAATGAACTCAGTATTTTGTAATGGAACATCAACTGTTATAATAGATGTAACCAACCCAACAACTGGAGCTATATGGATGGATCGTAATTTGGGAGCTACGCAAGTAGCTATAAATAGTGGAGATGTGGATGCCTATGGTGATTTATATCAATGGGGCAGAAGGAGTGATGGACACCAGTGTCGTACTTCCGATACTATAAGCGTTCTTAGCAGCACAGATAAGCCTTCTCATGGTGATTTTATTTTGGCTCCCAATCCTCCTGAAGATTGGCGCAGTCCACAAAACAACAATTTATGGCAAGGGGTAAATGGTACAAACAATCCATGCCCTAGCGGTTACCGCATTCCCACGGAAGCAGAGTTAGATGCTGAGCGTTTAAGTTGGAGTAGTAACGATGCAGCAGGTGCTATAGCTTCTCCTTTAAAAATACCCGTGACTGGTCTTCGAGACTATATTACTGGTCACCCAGAATCTACCACTTTTGGTTATATTTGGAGTAGTACAATTTCAAGCAATACCTCACGTGATTTGCGTTTTTGGAGTGGCGGTTCTTTTATAGGCCAGCTATATCATGCTTATGGAGCACCTGTACGTTGTATAAAAAATTAACCATGAACATAGCTTAACTATATAAGTTTTTCATTGGTTTGATAGTTAAAAAATTAGAATATGAACTCCAAGAAAACATTAATTAGATTATAAGAAAAATGAGATGAAAAAATTACTATTGTTTATCATTATGATGTCAACCATCACAATAAGTGTTTATGGGCAGGCTCCGCAAAAAATTAAATATCAAGCAGTTGTTAGAGATGGAGCAAACACGGTTTTAAATAACCAAGCAGTTGGAATGCGTTTAACAGTGCAACAAGGAAGTATTGGAGGAACAGCAGTATACACCGAAACGTTTACCACTACAACCAATGCATTTGGGTTGGTAAACTTGGATATAGGTACAGGAACCACTACAGATGATTTCACAACAATAGATTGGTCTGCAGGGCCTTATTTTGTAGAAATAGCTGTTGACATAACCGGAGGAGTTAGTTATTCGGTGCTGGGTACAAGTGAGCTATTGAGCGTACCTTATGCTCTTTATTCTGAAACAGCAGAGAATGTAATTAATGACCTAGTAGATGATGCAGATGCAGATGCTACCAATGAGCTGCAAACTTTATCCGTTTCTTCAACAGGCGACACTTTATACCTACAAAACGGAGGTTTTGTAATCATTCCAGGTATTAGTGTTGCTAATCCACCTCCGCCAGATTATCCATCAGGTTCTATTTTTTGTGCATCAGGGCCCACAGAGATAGTAGATGTAACCAATCCTACAACTGGAGCAATTTGGATGGACCGTAATTTAGGAGCTACGCAAGCAGCTACAAGTAGCACGGATGTGGATGCTTATGGCGATTTGTACCAATGGGGTAGATTTAGTGACGGCCACCAGTGTCGTACTTCAAATACTACTGCTACATTAAGCAGCGTTGACCAGCCAGCACATGGTGATTTCATTTTAGGGCCTAACTCTCCTTACGATTGGCGCAGCCCACAAAACGATAATTTATGGCAAGGCGTAAATGGTATAAACAACCCTTGCCCAAGTGGTTACCGTATCCCTACGGACCCAGAGTTAGAAGCCGAACGTTTAAGTTGGAGCAGTAACCATGCGGCAGGTGCAATAGCTTCGCCCCTTAAATTGCCCACGGCGGGCAGACGCCTCAACAGCAATGGTTCGCTCAGCAATGTCGGTACCGGCGGCTACTATTGGAGCAGTACGGTTAGTGGCGCTTCCTCGCGCAGCCTCTACTTCATCAGCAACTTTGCCAGCATGAACTCCAACAACCGAGCGAACGGGCTCTCTGTGCGTTGCCTCAAGGATTGACACTTTTACCCTGAGCGAAGCCGAAGGGTTGATTAGCGAAGCGATTTGATTTATTTTTACCCTGAGCGTAGCTTTAGCGGAGTCGATGGGTTGACACTTTAACTCTTTGTCCCGCAGGGCATAGAGTTTACTAAATAACCCGCGTAGCGGGTCGGTTTTTTTAAATTTATGACAAGAAAATTAAGTTTATTAATTATATCGATACCCTTCTGTTTAGGACTTTTTTCGCAAACCATTACGGGTAATTTATCCCTGCTTACAAATCAATCCATAAACCTCGAAGGCTTCAACGGATTAAAATCCTATCCCATTTCAAATGCGATAATTGATGAGAAAGGAAATTTTGAACTTGTCTACTCTAAAGCAGATTACGGAGTAGGATATTTACTATCATCCGATAAAAAACCACTTTTTGTACTACTGAGTGGAGAAAATATAGAGATAGCTGGAGCAGCTTTGAGTTATATTGAATCAATTAAAATAACAAAGGGAAAAGAAAACCAGTGGTTTGAGCAGTATTCAAAAGAACATCCAAAAAGAGACCAAGCATTGAGCGCCTGGATCTATCTCGAAAAAATGTATAACTCAGATTCATTATTTACTGTGCAACAAACTCCACAGAAATCCATAGCACAGGAAAAAAAACGCATCAAAGCTGAAGATTCAACATTTTTGGCAGAACTACCAAAAGACAGCTATGTAAGTTGGTTTTTACCTATGCGTAAATTGGTAAGCAGTGCTTCCACTATTGCACAATACCGCCCAGAAGAGATTCCAGCAACCATTTCAGCGTTCAGAGAAATAGATTACACCGATAATCGCCTTT
>Ga0315315_10003635_pt1 | contig 14170 bp, 1 predicted proteins | sample M140m3416metaG_FD_203699 | JGI IMG/M metagenome (GOLD analysis project Ga0315315, IMG submission 203699) | Ammonia-oxidizing marine archaeal communities from Monterey Bay, California, United States - M1 40m 3416 | ecosystem: Environmental > Aquatic > Marine > Intertidal zone | place: USA...
ATGTATGTGTTTTGAGAACCACTTAACATCTGATAACCAGTACCATGTCCAATAGCGACATTTTCACTACCTTTTCCAACTTGATACATTGATCTGTATCCCATAGCTATATTATTAGAATTAGTACCTGCAGAAGCGTGACCATACATAGCCTCCGTACCGAAAGCAAAATTGTTTGAACCACCATTTATAGCATACATAGCACTATGACCAATAGAAATATTATCACTAACCGTGTATGGAGTGAACGAAGATCTGTAACCCATCGCGATGTTTCGTTCACCTGTACTAAAACCATAAGCTTCACTACCTATACTGATATTATAATTACCAGTCGTGGTTCTTGAATTACCATAATATCCAATACCGACATTACCTATACCACTTGTTACTCCACCAAGTGCACTAACACCCATTGCTGTATTATTATTTCCAGTTGTGAAAGCATCTAAAGCTTGATATCCCATAGCAGTATTATACTGACCTGAACTATATGGAGCAGAAGTTGTTCCGCCTTGACCAGCAGACATTCCTACAAATGTGTTAAAAGAACCAGTTGCATAGTATCCAGCACTATTACCAATACCAACTGTATAACCTCCAACTAAATGGTCTAATGCCGAATTACCAATAGCAATACCAGATGAACCATCTTCTACTTCGAACATAGCACGATAACCGATAGCGATACCATTACCTTCTTGAGTTCCAGCAGTTCCACCCATAGCTTCGTAACCGATAGCAATAGCACCAGTTCCTGTCCTATTTGCATATCCAGCTTTAACTCCGATAAATATACTACTAGCAGCAGTACTTATATTATAACCAGCAGATGCACCCATAACAGTATTATGGTTAGATCCCATATTGTGATACATTGCACTATCCCCAATAGTAGTATTACCACTACCACTTACCATTTTAAAACCAGTATCTCTACCCATAAATATATTTTGTCCACCAGTTGTGATATTAGCTCCAGCATTCCACCCTATAATGTTATTATAATCACCAGTTGTTACTGAACTAAGAGCATTGTAACCGATAGCAGTATTATATGTCGCACCATCCAAAGCACTATCCATTGTATAGTTACCGATAGCAACATTATAACTTGAAGCTGCATCTGTCCAAGTTCCACCACCTGAATTTCTGCCTATAAAAATATTTTCTTCTGAGCCTAATGCGGTAGAACCAGCATCCGTATTATCCATAGCTGAACTACCGATAGCAATATTGTAACCACCCGTAGTGTGAACCAACAGTGCACTATTTCCTATTGCTATGTTTCCAGCTGCAGTGGTTATTGCGTTTGCTGCCTGGTGACCTAATGCTGTATTATTATCACCAGTTGTTAAAGAACTTAGAGACGCATAACCAACAGTAGTATTATTACCAGCCCCATCTAAAGCACTATCCATTGTAGAGTTACCGATAGCAACATTCTGTTCTGATTTAACATTAGTCCAAGTTCCACCCATAGAATTTAAACCGATAGCAACATTGTGGTCTGAATCGGATGATGTTGAACCAGCGTCTGTATCATCCATAGCACCATAACCGATAGCAAGATTACTATGACCAGTTGTGTGAACTTTCATAGCTTCATAACCGATAGCAAGATTATTAGCTCCTGAAGTAATAGCTCCACCTGCAGACCTACCAATTAAAACCGAACCATCTGCGCCTGTTGAATTTATTGCATCTCCAGCTTCAACTCCAATTATTACTGTATTTGAGGTAGTTGTCATAGCACTAGCTGCAAGATTACCGAGTACTGTGTTATTATCACCATCTGTTATTGCTAATAAAGCCCAATATCCAATTCCAATATTGTATTGAGCATCGTTGTTAGCTGCTGTTCCTGAACTTTGTAGAGCAGCATATCCTATTGCAATATTTTTGTCACCACCACTTATATACCGATGTGAGTTGTAACCGATAGCAACATTACTACCTCCTGTTGTGGATGATTCATTAGCACTTACACCTACCGATACATTACCTGTACCCGTAGTGAGTGCTGGACTTGAACTTTTTCCAATAGCAACGTTATTTCCACCAGTCGTGAAAACTTTAAGAGCTTCATATCCAACAGCAGTATTCTGTTGACCTGAACTATAAGGAGCAGATGTTGTTCCGCCTTTACCAGCTTCTCTACCTACGAATGTGTTACCACTACCAGTTGCGTAAACTCCCGCAAAATATCCAACACCAACAGAGTTACTTCCCTTTCTAATGTTGCTTAACGCACTTCTACCTACAGCAGTATTGGATGAACCACCATCATGTTGATATCCTGCAAGACTTCCTATATATGTGTTATCATCGCCAGTTCCACTAGATGCCTGACCAGCTGAAGCTCCAATATAAGTATTATCATCTCCACTTGTATTTGTATGTCCAGCTAAATCTCCAAGAAATGTATTCCTATCTCCAGTAACATTACTACCAGCATAAGCACCAAGGATTGTATTATCTGTACCACTATCATTATTACTAAGACTAATTACTGAGGTTGAATCGATTATAAATTTACCTGGAATTTGTAATGTACCAAACGAACCAGTTCCAGTTGCTGATGTAGTTATGTTTCCTTGACCAGTTGTTACAATACTACCCGATACGGTTAGTATAGCATCCCAACCACTAGTATTATTTCCTGTTCTCAACTTCATCTGTGGTGTTGAGGTATTTGTGTAGTTATACCAATTAAAGTTGTTTCCATCAGAACCTACGAAGAAATCAACTGCAGAGTGAAATCTCATGTAGTTTCTTAGGTAAATGTAATTATTTTGATAATATCCTTGAAAGTATCCACCAGGACCAAGTCTAATATTACCACCCATATGTAAATTACCACTACCACTTATAGTTCCAGCTACTTGAAGTTTTTCTGTCGGGTATAGTGCACCAACGCCCACATTTCCACCATTTGCAAGAACCATTCTGTAAGCAGAGTCATCTCTATTGTATATATAAAATCCTAAATTACCAGAACCAATTTGCCACCATTCATTACTTGATTCTCCATCAAATTCAATAAAAGCACCATCTCCGTTATCGTCTTGATATAATTTTAATAATGGATTGCCATTAGTATCTTTACGAATAGTTAAAGGTGTAGTTCCATTTTGTATAGAGCCTACATTGCTACCTATATGAACCGAACCAAACGAACCAGTTCCAGTTGCTGAACCACTTATATCTCCAACCGCACCATCAATAGTTAAAGCTGAAGATGTTATATGTAACGAACCAGTAAATTCATGTTTATCATCTTGAGTATCACCAAATATTGTAGAACCACTAGCAAGTGATTGTGTCATATGAACTACTGTATTATCTATAATATAATTTTCAGCAGATATATCACCATGTACTTTTAATGAACCTGTAACTTCTAAGTCGTATGCTCTCACTTATCATCTCCTAACTTGTCCATAATAAATATTTCCAAATCGTTTAATTTATCTTTTAGTTGTTTATTTTCTGATGATAGTTCTTGAACTGCTTTTATTAGTGGTGTTACGAACATTTCTCTTGAAACCCTCTGTCTTCCGTCATCCCCTTCAGACCAACCACCGAAAGAGTTCACGTCAGCTTCATCTAATGCTTCTTTTACTTCTTGAGCTATCAAACCATGAATCACTTTATCTCCACCCATAGGTTCTTTATCATTCTCATCATAAGAACTCCATTCCTTTGGAAACTCACTTGGGGATTTGTGTTTATATTTGACTGGTCTTATTTTATTTATAAAGTCCAACCCTAAAGTATCATCCTCTATCTCAGTTTTTTGTCTTACATCAGAAGAATAGTTCCAAGTAGCATCTGCATTAAAATCATTTTCAATATGGTTTGTACCATTACCAATAAATACAGCGTTATGCTTATTCGTTCCAGTTAAACTACTTCCCAATATAATATTAGATTGACGATCGTTACTAGCAACATCTGCATTATTTCCAATAACAATATTATTAACACCAGTTGTTAATGTATCACCAGCTTGAACGCCAATTGCTATATTAGCCCCTCCAGATGTTACTGTGTCAAGAGCTCTATACCCAACTGCTACATTGCTATTAGCAGATGTAAAAGATTTAAGAGCGTCACCACCAACAGCAGTATTACTTATACCTGTTGTAGCTGCAGCTCCTCCAGTTCCATTACCAGCATTATATCCTAGAAAAGTGTTATTTGAACCAGTTGCATTCTGTCCAGCTTTAAAACCTAAAAAGGTAAGACCTGAACCAGATATGTTACTATATCCTGCGTTGTATCCTACATAAACGTTACCATCCGTATCACCAACATTACCAGCAGTTAAAGCTCCAGCCGCAACACCGACTGCAACCAATTCGTTTACATATGTATTAGCATCAGCACCTATTGCACTATTTCCAATACCAACATTACTATGACCAGTTCTATTATAATATCCTGTTCTGTAACCACCTATATAAGTGTTACCATATCCAGTGCTGATATTTTCACCAGCTCTGTGTCCAATTGATACATTGCGATATCCAGTTGTTAAAGTTCTCATAGCATCGTTTCCGATTGCAGTATTCATATCACCTGAAGCGTATGGTGCACCAGTTGAACCTAAACCAGCTCTATGTCCTACGAATGTGTTCTTTGAACCTGTTGCATATCTACCAGCTTCATCACCAATAGCAACATTCTGAGCTCCCTTTACATTCATTCTTAAAGCAGTATATCCTATAGCAACGTTACCAGCAGTATCCGCATGGTTTGACTCATGCATTGCTTGAAATCCAATCGAAACCATATTGTTTGTGCCTTGAGATGAAACTAAAGAATCTAATCCTAAAGCAATATTTGCTTGACCTGTAGTGTTAGCAAACATCGCACCAGTACCAACAGCAACATTGTATTGTCCTGTGGTATCTGCAAATAAAGCATTTGAACCAACTGCTACATTACTAAATCCTGTTGTAAAATTTTCCATTGCTTGACTTCCAACAGCAGTATTATAAGTACCTGTACTAAATGGAGCAGATGTTGTTCCACCTTTACCTGCTTCTTTTCCTACGAATGTGTTGAAACTACCACTTGCATATTGTCCAGCCTCGTAACCTATAGAAACTACACCTTCACCATTAATTTTTTGTCCAGCTGTATTTCCAACTAATACAAATTCTTTAGCTAAATTTGAAGCATTAGTTCCAGCACCACCACCGATGGCAATAGATTGGTCTGCGTGTTTTTTAAGATTAATTGCATCATTTAAAGCTGCAAACCCAATAGCTATGACACCAGTTAATCTTCCATCCGTTGCATTAACGCCAGACATCGCTTGGTCACCGATTGCTATACAACCATCAGTATCAGTAGCACTTTGAAGTGTTGACCTACCTACTGCAACATTATACCTAGCATCTGTAAGACTATCACCAGCACCAGCACCGAATAAATTGTTACTTCTACCTGTGGTTATAGAAGTTCCTGCCTCATATCCAAAGACACAACTTTCGTAAGCAGTTGTGAAATTTTCAAGAGCTTCTTCACCAACTGCAGTATTATACTGACCTGAACTAAACGGAGCACTACCATAACCTTCACCAGCATAAGCACCAATAAAGGTATTGTAAGAGCCAGTTGCCCACCTACCAGCATTACTACCTAAAGTTGTTACATTTCTAAAGTTTACTACTCCTGATGTTTGTGAATAACCATACTCTCCGATTATAACATTTTCAATACCAGAATTGTTAGCATATCCTGTAGATCTACCTATGTAAACGTTCCCATTTGCAGTTGTGGTGTTACCACCAGCACCATATCCTATACCAATATTACTACCACCAGTCGAGACATATGATAAAGCTTCATATCCAAGAGCTGTGTTGTCTTGTCCTGTAGTGAGACGTGTAAGAGCACTTTTTCCCACACCAGTATTATTCGGACCTGAACTGAATGGAGCAGATGTTGTTGCACCATCTCCTGCAGCATAGCCCACAAATGTATTGTAAGAGCCAGTTGCATACCTCCCAGCATAACCACCGATTATTGTTGAACCTTCTGCATCTTTTACATTGTATCCTGCATTGTTTCCAAGAAGAGTATTATGCATACCAGTATCCATCTCAAATCCGGCTCTATCACCGACAGAAACGTTCATTTTACCTGTACTTACATCATAATTAGTATAAGTTCCTATAGAAATATTTGCTTCACCTGAGTTATACGGAGCTGATGACTTACCTCTTCCTGCACCAAATCCTATTGAAACATTTAAACTTGATGTTACATATTTTCCAGCTTCATCACCTATAGCAGTATTATAGGCTCCTACTTGGTTTTGATATAATGCTGAATTTCCAACAGCGGTATTTGATGTACCAGTTGTATTATTATAACCAGCATCGTATCCCATATATGTAGCTTTAGTTGCTGTTGTGAGTAAATAACCAGCTTTATATCCAACTGCGGTATTGTAAGTTACTTCATCATTTGAATCTGAATTTTGACTATAAAGTGTTTGATATCCTATAGCAGTTGTTCCTCTACCGACATCCTCTGTATTTAATGCTTGAACACCAAGAGCGGTATTATAATCACCAGTTGTAAGAGTTGCAGCAGCACTATTACCGATGATAGTGTTTTCTATTCCTTCTGTAATATTTTGTCCTGCAAGACTACCTATAAGAGTAGAACCATATGCAGTTGTTACATCTAAACCAGCTTGATATCCAACTGCGGTATTATTTACAGTTCCGTCTCTGTTTTGATTTGATAAAGCTTGATGACCGATAGCAGTATTATAATCTCCTGAATCTTCAGTTCCTAAAGCAGCATATCCTATTGCAACGTTTCCGATTCCACTATTCATACTACCCATAGCAGCATGACCGATACCAATTGAACCCATAGCATCTGTTGAGTTTGTTGCATCTAATGCACCATAACCAATAGCAATCAAACTATTTGCACCACCACTTCTCATTGCTTCTACGCCTATAGCAACACCATACAATGTAGTCGTAACATTTTGCCCAGCATCTTTTCCTACAAAGGTGTTATATCCTCCAGTCGTTAAAGCAGAACCAGCTTGGTGTCCAATTGCAGTTACTTGAAGAGCAGTTGTGAAAGCATCAAAAGCGTTATATCCAACAGCAGTATTATTTTCACCTGAACTAAAAGGAGCAGATTCTGTTCCGCCTTTTCCAGCATTTGTACCTACGAATGTGTTGTAGGAACCAGTTGCGAACCATCCAGATTGATAACCAATTGCTACCGTTTCACTCGTATTTGCGTCTCCATTAAGTAAGGAATTATATCCTATGGCGACACTATTATTTATATTATCACCATAATACATACTCCCTCTACCAACTGCAACATTTTTAGAACCGTGGTCTGCACTAGCACCACTATATCCAGCTCCTTCACCGATGTAGGTATTTGAATTACCCATCGTATGATATCCTGCCATATGTCCAATTGCTGTGTTTGAACCAGAGGTTTCAACTTGATTCAACGATAAATAACCAACTGCGGTATTATCGTTTCCTGTGGTTATCGCTTGACCAGTTTGTGCACCTATTAATGTTAAAGAGTCAGCAGTTGTAACCGAATCTCCAGAACCATACCCAACAGCAGTATTAAATTTATTACCAGCAGAATCTGACATAGCAGTTAAAGCATTCCAACCTATTGCAACATTACCAGTTAATCCTTCAGGAGTTCTCATAGCACCATAACCTATTGCGACATTGTAACCACCCGTTGTTATAGCAGTTCCAGCATGTGCTCCTATGAAAACACTTCTTGTACCAGTTGTAAGAGCGTCAGCTGCTTGAAAACCAACCGCTGTATTTCCTACTTCTCCAGTTGTTCCTGTTTGAGAACTTAATGCTTGATATCCTATTGCAGTATTGTAATCTCCGTCATCTTCAGCGTCTAAAGCGTATGAACCAACAGCAGTATTTCCTTGACCTGAAGTAAGAGCAGCGGCTGTATTATATCCAATAGCAACTGTTTGGTTTGCGTCTGCTGAGTTTATTGCAGAACCTGCATTATATCCGATTGCTACGATGTTATTCATCGTTGTTAAAGCATCACCAGCTCTCCATCCCAATATAATATTATTTTGACCTGAAGAAATATTTAAACCTGCTTGATATCCCATTAAAAGATTATTATGGCCATCAGCAACTACTGAACCTGCTTGAGCTCCGATAGCAATATTACCCCCACCACTTGTCAATGCCACTAATGTTGAATAACCAAGACCAACATTGTAATTACCAGTAGTTACTCCAGCTGTAACACCACTAGATTCACGGTCAGGATCTATTAAAACATTACGAAATCCAGTTGTAAGAGCACTAGCTGCTTTTTCTCCGATTGCTATGTTATTGTAACCAGTTGTGAAACCAGTAAGAGCTTGGTGTCCAAGAGCAATATTATTTTCACCTGTACTATACGGAGTTCCCGAAGTCCCACCTTTTCCAGCTTCATATCCTACAAAAATGTTGTGAGAGCCAGTTGCATAGTATCCAGCAGTATTTCCTATAAATATACTACCTTGAGCACTATGTCCACCACGACCAAATGAATATCCTGCATTGCTTCCAATTGCAACAGCCGATGTACCTGCTTCGTTATAGTATAAAGCTTTATGTCCAAGAGAACTATTATATCCTCCAGTAGTAAGACTATACGCAGCTTGATAACCAACAGCTGTTTCTGCATCTCCCGTACTTATAGAAGTTCCAGCTTGATATCCAATCAAAACATTTATTGTAGCATTATTACCAGTTCCACTACCTTTACCAGCCTCACGACCAATGTAAACGTTACTATCTCCATCATCCATATAAGTTCCAGCACCACTACCTATATAAACATTGTAGTGAGCTGCATTTGTAGCTGCATCTGCATACCTACCAGCAGTATTACCAATCATTACATTTTCGTTTGTATCACTAGTCGTTAATGCACCGCCTGCACTATCTCCTATTATAACATTGTATCTAGCAGAGGTTATATTCTGACCTGCTTGGTATCCTATGGCAATATTATTATCTTGTCCACCATATTGTAAAGCTTGATATCCGATAGCTATTGAATCGTGGGCAGTCGTAGCTGCACTCATAGCTTGATATCCAATAGCGATGTTTGTATGTCCAGTCGTGAAAGCGTCAAGTGCTTGATATCCAACAGCAACATTACTTCCACCTGAACTATACGGAGCAGATGAATTTCCTTTTCCTGCAGAATGACCTACGAATGTGTTTTGAGAACCAGTTGCATAATGTCCAGCATAGTAACCAAGTGCTGTACTATCAGCATTTAAAAATCTTGCACCAGCTCCTCTTCCTATCGCAGTATTTTGATTTCCAGTAACATTATGATAAAGTGCATAATGTCCAACAGCAGTATTTGCATCACCCGTTGTTAATGTCTGTCCAGCTTGTCTACCAATAAGAACTGATTCTTGACCTGAAGTAATCGCTTTGCCTGCTTCCATACCGATAGCAACTGTTCCGTCTGCGTCTGCTGAATTTATTGCAAGACCTACATTGTGTCCTATCAAAACTGTATGTGATGTTGTGGTTAATGTACTTCCAGCACTTGTACCAATAGCAACATTTTGTTGTCCAGTAGTGATAGCATAAAGAACTGATGAACCTATTCCAGTATTTCTACCAGTTCCCGTTCCAGCAGTTGAATCATTACCATGCATCGCATTGTAACCGATAGCGGTATTATCGTCTGATGTTGAGATATTACCTCCAGCTTCAGTTCCAATCAAAATATTGCGTTGTCCTGAAGTTATATCTACACCAGCATTTAATCCTATCGCAATTGTGTTAGAAGCATCACCATTATTGATGTTCATACCAGCCTGTCTACCAATTAAAATAGTACTGTTAACATTGTTAGCACCAAATGATTTTCCTGCATTATAACCAATAACAATATTGTAGGTAGTATTCACACCATTTGCGTCTAACATAGCGTTTTCACCGACAGCAATATTGTAATCACCTGTAAAACCAGAAGCTCCTATGGAATTTCTTCCTATAGCAATATTTTGTTTACCATCGTCAAATACAATCCTACTACCACTTATATCGAGAGAACCAGTAAACTGATGAATATCATCACCACTATCACCAAAAGCAACCGAACCACTATTGGTTGCAATAGAAAGATTGGTAACAGAAGACGATACAATATATTCTGTAGCAGTGACACTTCCAAGTGAAACTATATTACCACTTGGATCTATATTTAAATTAGAACCACTTAATGTTAATGATCCTGTTATTGTTGGATTGTGTATTCTCATATTATATAATGAACCCTTTTAATATAAATATTAATTTCTTAAATACTACCACTTATTTTGGCTTCTAATTGTTTTACTTTTTCTGTTAGCTCTTGAACTGCTTTTACCAATGGTGTAATCAATTCTGTTTCACCTAACATTTCCATACCATCGTCTTGTTTTGACCAAACAGGAAACTCCGAATGTCCTACAAAGTCCATAGCTTCTTTAACTTCTTGTGCTACAAACCCGTAGTGTACTCTATCAGGATTCTTTCGTTCTGTGGTTTCAACGTTATATTGTTCAAACTCAGGTGGATACTCACTTGGAGCTTTCTTCTTAAATTCTTTTGGTTGTAGTTTAAGTATAAATTCTAATCCTATATTAGTATCCTTTATATCTTTCTTAATTCTTCTATCTGAGGAATGTGTCCAAGTAGCATTTTCACCAAAGTCATTCACGATGTAATCAGAATCCACACCTATACGAATTGTCTCAGTTCCACCACCTACTAATGCATCTGAACCAGCGGATAAAACTATTTCATCATTTACATTATTAGCAGATGCATCTGCAAGGTATCCAATATATGTATTATTTTCACCTGTTGTGAGTGTGTCTCCTGCATTTTTACCTACAATAGTATTATTATCACCAGATGTGAGTGCTATACCAGCTGAGTAGCCAACTAATACATTATTACCACCCTCTTTTAAGTTATAAGCTGAGTATGCACCAAGAGTAGTGTTAGCTGTTCCTGAACCATGAGGAGCACTTGTATTTCCTGAACTATAACCTGCAAAACCACCGATGAAAGTATTATAACTACCTGTATTATAAGTACCAGCTCTCCAACCAACTGATGTTATCATCGAACCCTTTGCATACCTTCCAGCATCTTTACCGACTAGTACTGCAGAGGTTAAATCATCAGTTCCTAGACCATTACCAGCTTGGTGTCCGATGATAACCGATTCACCACCTCTAAATGCCTCACCAGCAGTATATCCAATAAGTACATTTGATGTATTTGTACCATATTGCCAACCAGTGCGATATCCTAAGAAAGTGTTACCTGTTGTAGTGGTATTGTAACCTGCTTGGTGTCCTACCATTGTGTTTTCAGATGCATTGTTACTAATACCAGCTTGATAACCTATAAGAACGTTGTCTGATTGTGCTGCCATATTTGAACCACCACCAGCATCCATTCCCACAAGAACATTGTGTGCACCAGATGTGATTGTGTCTCCCGCTGACTTACCAATAACTGTATTAGAATGACCTGTCGTGAAAACAGAAAGAGCTCCTTCTCCAATAGCAACATTCTCTTCACCTGAACTAAACGGAGCAGATGTTGTTCCACCTTTACCAGCACTAGAACCCACGAATGTGTTATAAGAACCAGTTGTATATTGACCAGATAAATATCCAACCAACGTAGACGCTCGAGTAGAATTACTATGACCAGCATGTTGTCCAGATTTATGTCCAATATAAACACTTTCAAAACTTGATGTTGCGTTTTGGCCAGACCATCCACCAATATATACTGAATGTGGTTCTGTAGTAGTTTGTCCATGAGCTGCTTTATAACCTATAGCAACTGTATAATCTGTATTACCTTGAGAACTACCGAGAGCATAAGCACCTATTGCAACAACACCAGTAACTAAATCACTTGTACTTGTACTCATCGCTCCATGACCAATAACTACACCATCCATAATCCTTAATTGTCGCCGCATAGCTGAGGCTCCAATCGCGACAGTACCCTCACCAGTAGTGGTGTATTCTCCTGCTCTCATTCCAACAAAAACGTTACTATTACCTGTAAAATCAGGACCTGTACCTTGTGAACCAAAACCAGCTGCATAACCCACAAGCACATTGTTACTTCCAGATGCTGTACCACCCGCAAATGCACCAACTGCTACATTATTTCCTCCATCAGTTCCCTCTGAACCTGACATAGCTTGATATCCAATAGCAACGTTATGGTCAGCGGTTGATACGGTTGCTAATGCTTCGTATCCTATTGCGACTGAGTTTATTGGATTGTTGTTAGAAGCACTATTACCTTCATTACTAATTAAAGCTTTGTATCCAATAGCAACATTATATGCTCCAGGTGCCGTATTTGACATCGCTTGATAACCCATAACAGTATTTCCATGATATCCAGTCGTATTCAACATCGCTTCATAACCAACTGCAGTATTGTAATATGCAGTTGTACTATATCTACCTGCATCATAACCAATGTAAGTATTAACACCAGCTGTCATAGTAGTTCCAGCTTGATATCCAATTAAAACTGAACCTTGAGAATTATTAGTATTTATAGCATCACCAGCATACATTCCAATAATAACTGTATTATTCATATCTGTTGCAGATGCACCAGCATTTCTTCCTATCAATACATTACTATAACCAATTGTGAGTGCATTACCAGCAGCATAACCTAAAGTCGTATTGGAATCGCCTGTCGTTAAAGAAGATAATGTGTAATTACCAACTGCAGTATTATTTAAAGCACCATTTAGAGCATCATCCATACTATAATTACCAATAGCGACATTTTGATTTGAAGCCACATCTGCCCAAGTACCACTACCTGCATTATGACCAATAAAAATATTATCAGCTGAACCCAATGAAGTTGAACCAGCATCGGTATCATCCATAGCATTAGTACCGATAGCCATATTTCTTTCACCAGTAGTATGAACTTTCATAGCTGAAAATCCTATGGCGATATTATTAGATGCTGTTGTTAAACTATAAGCCGCACTATTTCCGATAGCTACAACATTATCAGCTTGAGTTATTGCACTTAGAGCATAAGCACCTACTGCTGTATTGTATAATGCTCCATCTGTAGCTGCATCCATCACATAAGTACCAATACCAACATTTCCATTAGTAGCCGCATCAGTCCAAGTTCCACCACCAGCATCAGTACCAATGAAAATATTATCTGAAGAACCAAGAGATGTTGAACCAGCATCGGTATCATTCATCGCTCCATAACCGATAGCAATATTTCTAGCACCAGTTGTATGATTTAATAAAGCGGAATATCCGATAGCAAGATTATAAGTTCCTGTTGTAAGATATCTTCCTGCACCAGCACCTATAAGAACGACACCATCTGCAGCATCTGTAATATTACCATTCGCTCCAGCAAAGTCACCAATTATTACAGCACTACCAACAGAAGTTGTAGTTGCACCTGCAGATGCTCCAATTATCACATTGTCATGCCCATCGGTTAAAGCACCACCTGCACCTTGTCCGAAAATAGCGTTCTCATGTCCTGAAGTTATAGCATCACCTGCATTTACTCCTGCAACAGTATTTGAGTATCCTGTTGTGAAATTTCTAAGAGCATAATATCCAATACCAACATTACTTGTACCTGAACTAAACGGAGCAGATGTTTGTCCACCATATCCAGCTTGACCACCTACAAAAGTATTATAAGAACCAGTTGCATGGTCACCAGCATGAACACCAATACCCACACTATATGTAGCATCTTTTAGATTGGTGAGAGCACTATGTCCGACAGCAACGTTAGCCGTAGCAGTCGTAAAACTTTTAAGAGCTTCTTTTCCAAGAGCAGTATTATCTGTACCTGAACTATACGGAGCAGATGTTGTTCCACCTTTTCCAGCTTCTTTACCTATGAATGTGTTACTGGAACCAGACGCATATCTACCAGCTGACCTACCAATATGAACATTTGAACCATGTGTAGTAAGAATCTGACTTGCCTCATAACCAATACTAACATTTTCAGTTCCAGTCGTTAACGATGATAAAGAATTTCCACCCACTGCAACGTTATAGTTT
>Ga0315315_10003637_pt1 | contig 14168 bp, 11 predicted proteins | sample M140m3416metaG_FD_203699 | JGI IMG/M metagenome (GOLD analysis project Ga0315315, IMG submission 203699) | Ammonia-oxidizing marine archaeal communities from Monterey Bay, California, United States - M1 40m 3416 | ecosystem: Environmental > Aquatic > Marine > Intertidal zone | place: USA...
CAATGTAACTTGATAGGTGGTAACTCCACAGCATCAGCTATGTCTTTATCTTTTATCTGACAAGCTTCTTCTATTGTTTTTCCTTTTAACATGTCAACAAACATAGTACTAGATGCTATTGCTGACCCACAGCCATAAGTTTTAAACTTAACATCATCAATGATATGCCTGTTACCATGTAGTTTACATTTAATTTGTAACTTCATTACATCACCACAAGCCGGTGCACCCACCATTCCAGTACCCACATCTAAATCCTTTGGATCAAATCTACCTACTGAATATTTTTCAGGGTTATTTAATACCCCTTCGAATCTATCTACAACTTTACTTGAGTATGCCATCTAATCCTAATGATATTGTGTAAAAAGTTAATAACATAAACATAAATACACCGACCTGCACACCAGACATAATAGCTACAATTTTTAATTGTCTATCTGCCCACCAGTTTAAGTCAGTTTCTTGCCAATGTAAAGCTTCTTCGGGTGTTGCATCTCTTGGTTTATTTAATAACAAGCTTGTTTGTTGTGGTGTTTTCATATTACAGTGGTGGTTGTAGCTCTCGCATTTTAATTAACGTTTCTAAATTTTGCCCTGCCATTTGATAAAAGCCTTCGATGTTATCTGACAACATATTGTTGGCATAGATATCTGTAGACTCGTACCATGTTTCTTGGTCGGGCAATGTAACTAACCTATAGTTATTAAAGTTAGGAACAAATCCCATGTAAGCTATAATAGTATTCTCTGAGCCATACTCACCCGTCTCTTCTTGTTTAGCTTCAACATCATCTTGAGCAGCTTGTAAGTTTTGGGCTATGACATTGGCTACAGTTTGTTCTGTCTCTGTAGCTGATGCATCTGTAGAGACTGACACATCTATTTGACTTTGTAAAGTTTGAGTGGGTGTTACATTGACTGCGACACTCGTTGTCTCAACTGTCTCAGCTTCAACGCTTACAGAGTTTGTAGAGTTACTTACACTAAAGCTTGTACTCATGTCTAAGACTTGGTTGTTCTGTGCAGTAGAAGATGCAAACTGTGCTGACATACTAGGTGAGTTGCTTGTACTCATACCACCACCAGAACTAGACGATGATATGCTAGAAGCTCCTGTCGTGCCACCTGTAGCGTGTATAGAATTACCTGATGTAGTTCCACTAACACTAGCTTGAGCTGTGCTTAGAGTAGAGGAGATAACGTTCAGTGCCATTTCTCTACTTATTGAACTCTTACCTTCTGGTAGTATAGCACCAACAACTATCTCTTCTTCTTGCAGTTCTTCTACTCTTTCTTCTTCTACTTCAGCTATACGTTCTTCTTCCATCTCCTCACGCATTTCTTCTATCTCTTCAAAGACTTCTTCTACAGCTTCTTCTTCAAAGACTTCTTCAATAAATTCTTCTTCCGGCTCTTCTGCATACGCAAGTTCTTCTTCCATCCTTGTCTCTTCCTCAAACCATTCCTCCAGTTCTTCAATAGTTTCCAATTCAATAAACGTTTCAGGTTCTCTATAATCTTCTACAAGGAATGTTTCTTGGAAGATAAACTCCTCAATCAACAACTCTTCCACCGGCATAAAGATTTCTTCTTCGTGCATAGGTAAGTCATGCATAACTTCAAAAGGTTCGTAGTATTCTTCACGAGGAAACATCTGTTCAAATATTATTTCTTCTTCGTATACATACTCAGGCTCTTCAAAAAAGTCATACTCAAGTTCAAAGACATACTCTTCAAAGATTTCTGGCTCTTCAAAAGTGTCATACATGTCATACTCTTCTTGATAACCATAATCAATCTCTTCTTCAAAGTAAGCCACTGAATCTTCTTGTCTATAGCCTTGACAGAATGGTCCATACTGTGGGTCTAGATTACACTGAAGATCGTCATAGGCATCCCAATAGTAAGGACATGACTCAGAATATAACTGGTCTATGTCGCACTGTTGAGTTTGATAAGCTGCTGCATAACCTGAACAGCTTGAATTGTTTAGAGGATTACTACAATCAATATCATTACCACTACCAGAACCATATAACGAACCACCATTTTCTAGTAAAGTATTAGCAGAGGTGTCGTTCCAGTTAGTACTTACACAGCTACTAGAGTTAGTTGTACCGGTATTACATTCATCGTGATACAAATATTGATAGACTTCAGAGCTACCACTACCCACTTCACCAATTAAAACATCGTGATTAATTATATCTAATGCACCATATCTATACTCAAAGGTATCGTTAGTCCATAGTATAACTTCAAAACTGTTATCAGATGCACGATTGTATTCACGCATATTATACCAACCAAAGACTGTCTTATCACTAAAGCTTTTAGCTAACATCTTAGAACCGTTATCTCGTATGAGGTCAGTCCAAAAAGGTAGCATAGTATAAGTATACTGATTTGCTAAAGGGTCGGGTGTATAATCTGAGCAATAAGCTCCAGAGGTTTTAAAGTGAAGGCAACCATTGGTAGCCATTCTAGCAGAGTTAAATGTTTGATTATAAAAATCAAAGTTAAACCCTAGACTAAAAGCATTAGATACTCTATCGTCTCCTGAGTTTAGGTTGGTTGTCCCTGATTGATTGGTAAGGTCTACTAAAGACTGGTTGCCTTCATAGATATATTGTGCACAAGTTGGAGTTGATAACCCTAGTAAACCTATTAAAGCTAAACCTAGTAGAACTTTAAAATACTCAGCCATTATTGTTACTGTGTATTATAAAATTCTTTCTTACATTGTCTGTTGGTTTTAGTTTTTCTTGTATAAGTTTTCTTTACTAACCCAACCACATCTTTATTTATTTTATCTCTGTTAGGATTTCTATCGTGTGTACATTGCTTTATAAAAAGTTTCTCTTGTTCTTTAGCATCGGGTCTTTTAGATTTGTTTTCTGCCCAAGCTTTTGTAGCTTCTTTACCTATCTGACCTTGGTAAGGGCAAGGAGTACCAGCCATTTCCATAGCCTTAAATACTCTCGGGTCTTGACAAAGTATAGACACTGAAGCCACTTTCATACCAGTATCATATAGATACTTGGAAAGTTTTAAGCGTTCACAGTTCTCGTCAGTTACAGTAGCTCCTGTAGAGAACCCAAATACTTGCCCTTGAAAAGCACCAGAACGACCTACAGTACAGAGGTCTTGTGAATAAGACATAATACTAGGTGCTATAGCAGAAGCAGGAGGTGCTTTGCTACGTACATTCTGGTTGATTGTTTGTGTAGAGTTAGACTCGTTAATATTTCTGTTAGTGTTATCGGACTTGGTATTATTGTTATTAGTATTCGTGTTGTCCGTAGTCACATTAGAGTCTGACGTAGATTGATTAACGTTAGTATTGTTATTAGTATTTGTATTGTTACTAGTAGAATTACTGTTATTATTTACGTTCTGATTTACTGTAGAGTTTACAGTAGAGTTAGATGTAGACGTAGATGTGTTGACGTTGTTATTAGTATTGGTATTATTGCTTGTAGATGTGGAAGTATTAACGTTGTTATTTGTGTTAGTTGATGTATTAACATTGTTATTATTGTTAGTTGACGTATTTGTATTCGTATTTACATTAGTATTATTATTAGTATTACTATTTGTATTAGTATTAGTGTTGGTATTATTATTAGTATTATTATTGGTGTTAGTATTAGTAGTCACCGTAGTATTAATAGTAGTTAAACCATTGTCTTCACAATACTGTGTACCCGAAGTACAGTCTCCTGTTTGGTCTGCACTTAGCCCAAATGAAACTGCTAACATTCCCAATACAATTAAAGGTCCAAAAAAATTTTGATTTAATGTACGCCTTGTCACTACTGTCCTCCTTTTGAAAAGTCTCCTTTAGACTTAGATGAATTTGTATAGAGACCAAACCAAGCTGCTCCTGCCCCTACTACTACTGATATTAACCCTGATTGTTGCATGGTTGGGTCTTCTAATCCCATGAACCAAAATGTGGTATAGTATAATAAATACATATACACACTTAAAAAAGCACGAGGTATAATCCTCCAACTATCTATGGCTTGAGCAACAAAGATAAGTTTTTGATAAGGATTATCATTCTTAATATCTTCTAGTTCTCTTATACGTTCTTTTAGTTCTGACTTCTCTTGAAGCAAAGCCATGAATTTTTGTAGGTCAATCTCGACCTCATTTCTATCCATGTCCCCACTAAAACCACCATGAGGTGGGTACCCTCCATTACTCATTTTCTTATCCTATTTTTTAACTAGGCTGCCACCGAAGTACATACCTATAATTGCTGATACAAGGTTTGTATCTAGTTGTGTTATTACCAAGCCTTGAAAAGTTACCCATTCAAATACTTCTCTACCATCTGTAAAGAATAAAAAGCCCGGATGAAATAGTGTATATCCTACTGTTACATCAACATCTGGATAATATACTGCTACCAGTTTAGGTAGTATAACGATTGCAAAGATAGACGATAGGGCAATGATACGTCTTGTCCATTGAAACCCTGCGTTATCTACGTTACGTGCAGCATCTACAGCTTTGAGTTGAAACTCACCACGAGTAATCAACATCTTCTGCTCATCTTGTTTCGCTTTTAATCTTTGTGACCATAGACTTAATAAACTACTAATCAAAGTAGAGCCAAGCATTGTTATAATTTCAAATGGAAACATATTAATCTAGTGTTAAAGTTGATTCAAGTAATTCATTTACAGAGTCTATAAGATATTCAGGTATATCTGTACCTAATATATCATCTTCACTGTAAGCAATCATATAAGATTCTAAAAGGTCTTCGTATAAAGGTCTAAAGTCTTCACGTTGAACCCAAGCTTCGTTACATTTTGTACGAGCTTTACAGTCTATTCGATACGCAACATCTAATTGCTTTTCTGTATAAAGTAACATTATTGATCAAGGACAACCTGCTGTAGCTCAATGCTACGTCTACCTACTTGATTAAACCATCGACTGTTTTGCATTTCTGCAGCCATTCTATCCCAGTTATGTTCTCTACAAGCCTGTAGCATATTTCTAAACTTTGAAAGTCTTGAACCACCTAAGTTAAAACACATGTTGACTAACACGTGCTGTATCTTTTCAGGTAGTTTATAAAAAGCTTCCTTGTCTCCAAAGACATGTATAGCTTCTGCATAATGCTTATCAAAATCTATCGTATAGTATCTATCTACCACTGATTGTGATACAGGTGTACCAACTTCCCAACCATATTCAGGGTCATGGGGTTGACATAGATGACCAACTCCTAGAGTCTTATAACCTAAACTGTCGTTATAAATTTCTAGGACTTCGCCCTCGTGTCTTTTAATCTCTGCTTTGCATTGTTCTATGTTCATTTTAATCCTAAACTTTTCATTTGAGTTTGTAAAGCTCTATCTTCTTCATCTTGAACAGATTCTGATGTAGCATTAAATGGTTCTTTAGTAACTCTACTTATCATTTCATCTGGTTCCTCTTTAACATTAGGTACATTTTTAACTATACCACCTTTTGAAAAACTACCCAATCCTGATTTTGTTTTATTTATCTCAGGAGACGAACCTCTTGCTGCACTTCTTAATTCTTTTTTAGTTCCTTCACCAAAAACTAAATCGTAAGCTGAGTATCCCGGTAAGTTTGTTACTGCTATTTCAGGTATGTTTTTTCTATATAAAATACCATCAATAGCATCTTGAGGTAGTGGACCAGCAAAAGCTTTTAATGTTGCTGTAAAACCACCTACGTTTCTATCATATTCATTAGACCATCTAGATTGATAATCAAATGGACCAAAACCACCCCAACGTCTAACACCTTCAAGAATTAACTCACCTTCGTCTTTAGACATACCAGTTTCATAGTCTTTTAAATTTGCTCCATTACTTCTAATTGTATTACCAACATGAGCAACTGCAGTCATTAATAAAACTGTAGGTAAAGCTTTAGGTATGCTTTGCATTGGGCTATTAACAGCTTCATTTGAAAATCTTTTTAAGATTGTATTATTAAATACTGTCGGGTATCCTGCAAACTGTACTAGTAATTGTGCTGCTGGGTGAGAAAACCATAAAGGTCTATTAGCTTCTGCAGTGCTTGGGTTTAAAATAATTTCTTTTGTAAACCTATTAGCTCCTGATGTGTAAGCTCCTTCATAAAAATCTTGAGCTTTAGCAAGAGAGTCATCAAACTTACCCTTCTTTAATGATGCTCGATACCAAGCAACAGCTTCATCTGCATTAATACCTAGATCACCAAGTTGTCTAGTTAAGTATTGTTTATTACTTTTACTTAAACCACCCTCAGATAAACGTTTAGCATTTGTTTTAATAAGTCTTTTACCAGTAGTAAACGAAGCTAACTGAACTGCTTTAGTCCACTGAGTTAAAAGATTAACTTTAAAAAAGGCAGCTTGTCCATTCTTAGCCCACGAACCATACATACCTTCACCAGCCAAACCTTCTATTCTTTCTTGAACTGCTTGTTCTAAAGCTAGTCCAGTCTTGTATAGTTCTCCCCAAGTATCATCATCCATTGTATCAAATATAGATGCACCTTTTTTTTGTGAAGGCATTCCTATATCTCTAACACCTGTAGTTTTTTTACCTAAAACACCACGTTGTATACCTTTCCAACTTCTATCTAAAACACTGTTACCTTCTTTAACAAGAGCACTTGCAATATCTTTTATAACTCCGGGTGAGTCTTTTAAACCTGCTCGACTTAAAAGTAACAAAGGTTCAGTAACACTGGATAAAGTAGCAAAAGGTAAGTGAGCCATCTGTTGACTTAATTTACCCCAGTCAGCCATTCCTCTAGCCCATTTGTTTTTCTTTAAAGTACTTTGAGAATATTGTTCTAGTCCAGTTACTTTACGATGTGTATCTCTAACCTTTATTATAACTTTATCTGCTTCATCAGCAGTCATACCTGCTGCTTGTAATTCTTTAAACATTGGTTGAACAGTTTTTTGTTCAAATTCTACCATTGTTCTACCAAAATATTTAGACCTAGCAATAGCTTGACCAGTATTTGTAAAATAAGTTTCTAAAATTTGTTGCACATCGTCTTCAAGAAACTTAGAAATGTCTTCATCTTTAATATTTCTGAATACTCTTTCTTGTAAAAATCCTTGAGCATTATTTTTTTGACCTTTAGATCGTAACTCAAAAGGAGTCCAACGATACTCAAGCATATTTTCTACAATAGCATCAGCTTTTAATACTTTTGCATCTGCAATTTGTTCAGGTGTAGCATCTTTTAATTTTTTAACTTTACCACCAGTAGCTTCACTAACAAAATTTCTTCCAAAAATTTCTTGATCAATATCTTTAGCATCTCTTAAAATACCTTTTTTAATTTCGTCAGTGCCTTCTTCAATAAACTGAAACATTTGTGGTTCATCTAAAATATCAGCATGTCCAGATTTTACTACAATATTTTTAAACTCAGCTTTGTTTTTTTCAAGAACATCGTATTTAAAAAGTCTTGGAAAGTAACCTGCAGTTTTACGTACTCCCGGTCCAAATAAATCATAAGCAGTAGCATCATCAAACGCTTTATCTAAGGTTTCTCTAATACCTTTATATGCAGTTACAAGAGCTGAGTCATACTGAGAAGCTACTTTGTCTATATTTTTTAATGATAAAGTTTTATCTTGTAACATTTTAACTAATTGTTTATTTTGTTTAGGGTCTAATCGTGCTCTCCACCCAACTCTATATAAAACATTTAAACTTTTTGCTAACGCATATTGATATTTACCTATAGTTTCACCCATAAATAAACCAAAAGATTGACGTTTAACAACGTCTTCTCCTTGGCTTGTTAATGTTGTATCATAATCATATCGTAAATCTTTTAAAAATTGTTTAAGTTTTGGAGACTTATCAACATAACCTTGAAACCATGCAGTAGGTTTACCAAATGTATTAGCTATAAACACATTCAATTTATTTTTAGAAGATGCTAAAACTATTTCAAGTTCTGAATCTTCAACAACTTCTTTTCTAGTTTGTGAAGAAGCTACATTATCAATAAGATTTTCATTAGTATGTTTAAATTCTTTAGTTAAATATCTATTACCATACAAACCTAATCCACCACCAATAGCCCCACCAATTAAACCACCAAACGCACCACCGGCTACTGTCATACCAGCTATAGAACCTAAATCATATTCATCTCTCATACCAAGATCAACATCAATGTCTTGTACAAAAAATTCATGTGGTCCAGCCCAAGCCATACCTTCAGCAGCCCCAAACAATGCAGATTGTTTTCCAGCTTTAATTGCACGTAGCTTTTTAAGTTTAGCTCTTTGAGCTAAGTTATAAGCTGTTAGTTTTTTAGTTCCTACTTGTGTAACAGCTAATTCACCAGCTTCAGCAGCTACAAATTTACTAATTCCTGCTTTTGAAGCAGCTTGTAAAGCTCCACGAGCACCTAGACTACCACCCAAGGTAGGGGCAGCAAAAATACCAGCCAATATATTTAACGGGTCAGTGAGTATATCAACAGACATATCTTTAACTAAATTAAAACGTTCTTTAAAACCTTTTAAGTTAGCATTATTAAATTTATCACGAAGATAAATATAATCTTGTTTTTCTTCTTCTGTCCAATTTCCAACTTCAGTAGACCTAACAAAAGCAGAACTTAAACTAAAATTTTCATCACGTAAGTATTCAAAAATATTTTCATTTCGACCAATACCCTGTAAAAATCTTTGTGCTCTCATTGCAAACTCAGGGTCTTTTTCTAAATCTGTAAGACTATAACCACGAGTTAAATTTGTACTATATAAAGCTTCGTTTTGTTGTGGTAAATATGGGTCTGGAGCTGTTGTATAGTCTGGGGTTTCAGGAGTACTTGTAAATCTTGTAAGATCAACAGTTGGATTAGGTTGACTTTGTGTGCTTAAAAGATCAGCATACAACGGATTATTTTCTTCTGTTGTATCTGGTTCTTGAATAAACCTTGTAAGATCAACTGCCATTTATTATCTACCTAAAAGACTTTTTACTGTTTGTTTTATACCACCACTAACAAAACCATTATTTACTAAAAAGTTTTGTCTAGCTTTTTCTCTATCTTCTTTATATGTTGGAGATTTTGGATCATATCTTACATAGTTATCTACATAGTAGTCTGCCATTGCTTCAGGTTCTGTAGGAATAGCATCAGCAGCTACCATAAAGTAAGCCCTAGCTACAGCAGCCGAAACCACAGGCTGTTCTAAATCTTCTTTAGTAACATTCATTAAGTCTATATTTAAATTATCTTTTAGAAGTTCATTATATGTCTTCATATCTTTACCAATACCATCAGTAGATAATCTTCTTTGGATTTCAGCTAAACTTTGAGACATAATAATCTGCATCTGACCATAAGCATCTGCTTCATTATCAAATGTTTTGTTATTTAATCCATAATTAGATTCTGCTTTAGCTACGTAGTTTAAAAAGTTTTTAGTTGTTTGTTTATACTCATCGCTTACACCTTGAATATCAACAACAGCTTCAATAGCTTTCTTCATTACATCTTCACCAACAGCTTTAGGTTTTGTAATATCTAAATCAATAGTGTCTATTGTTTCTGGTTCAGAAGGCTTATCTTCAACTTCTTTATTTTGTAAAGAATCTAATCTATTAGTTTTTTCTTTAATAGACCTTTCTAAACCAGCAAACTCAGAAGGTGTTAAATCATATTTTAACTGTTCTTTGTTTAATTCAAAGTCTTGAATTTCTTTTGAAAGTTTTTCAACACGAGAAAGTATTCTAGGACCTCCTAAGGGGTCAGACATAATTGTTTCTTTTTCTTTTTCTAACTGTGTAATTTTATCTTTAGCTTCATCAATTTGTCTTTGTGATCCCTGTATAATACTTCCCATAACAGATGAACCACCTTGTTTAATAAAAGTTTTAGCTCTTTGAATTTGTGTGTCAATTTCTTTTACTCGTATAGCTTGATCACTTCTTAAAACATTATCAGATGTTGGGGTTACTGTCGAAACTTTTTCTTTTTCTTTACGTTCAAGATATTCCATTACTGGTAAGTTTAAAGGGTTGGGTGTAGTCTCATTAAATTTTTCTAATACTTCTAATTTTTCAGCTTCTGAAATATTAGGATTATTACTATTTAAAATTTCTTGTGCTTGTTTATACCAAGCATTGTCTTTACCTTCAACTGATAACCTATTATATTCTTTAGTAGCTACTCCAGTTTTTTTATTAAACATAGGAGTAATTAATGGGTCTATTTTATCTGCAGCTTGAGCAGGATTATAACCATGTTTAGTTTGAAAATTTCTATCAAACTCTCTTAAATCTCCTAAACCAACAGTAGACAATGCAGTGTCTGCTCCAAAAAACTGTGAGCCTGACCAGTTTAAACCCGGAGGATTATAAGCTCCAGCTTCTAAAACTAATAAAGCTGCAAATTTATTTCTAAAACCATCTTCAGAAATAGAACCGGCAAACTCTTGTACCATTGCTTTACTTGCATTGGGGTTAGCTTTTCTAAAAAAATCAACAGCAAAATTAGGATCACTTTTAAATCTAAGAGATAAAGCTGCAGCTCGTTTAGAATAACCTACACCAGCAACACTATTTTTATTTGTTAAATCTTCAAACAAATCTTCCATAACACCATCATCTAAAAATGATTGTAATCCAAATTTTTCAAAAGCTATATCAGCATCAATGTCTCGTTTTAATTCATATAAAACTACCTCTAACATATTCTTTCTTAGTGGTTCATATTTTTTATTATTAACCATGTTTAAATACCTATCAGGAGAAAGACGAGCTTCTTTCATACCTGCATCAAAAGATTCAAGAACCATAGATTTTAAATTCATTGAGTCTAAAATTTCTCTTAGTTGTGGGTCTTGCATTTGTTCGGGTTTTAAATTTTTAAATATATTTAATTCACCTTCTTTTTCTCTATCCTTACCTATTCCTTTAAATAAACCTGTAACTGCTCCAAACAAACCTTGATTTTTAAATTCAGCTTCTTGAGATGCATATTTATTTCTCATATAACTTTCTAATTTTTTATTAGTAATTCCTATAGACCTTTTTAAAACCTCATCTCTTGTTAAATTTTCATCTGAAAACATATTTTCTAAACTATTTAAATATTTAACATGGTTGTTATCTGTAATCATATTTTCAAATATAGATTGAGCTGCAACCTCTTGAAGAATATCATATCTTCTTTTGTCTGATATTTTCATGTCTGGGTCACTAGAAAATTTTATTTGTTGATCAATTAAAGGACTAATTTTATCTGTGTATCCTTCCTTATTATCTGGATTACTAAAAAATCTTGTAGTATTTTCTTTAGCTGTATAAACTTTTCCAGTTACAGGATTAATCTCTTTAGTAAAATCTTCTAAAGAACTGTAACCCATAGGGTTATAATTAAGAATAGTTGATAGGTTTGCTATTTGTTTAGCATCTTGATCAACAGTTAATAAATCTAATGTTTGTTGGTTTGCTAATTCTTTTTGTCTACGTTTAAAAGCATTCTTCATTAAACCTTGACCAGCTAGTAACACCCCAAGAGCTTGTTGTATACGCATATCTTTACGATCACGTTTTCTTTGTTTCTCTGCAATCTCGCCTTTTCTTTGTAATAAAGAACCTCCAAGCTCAGAGACTGACATGTTTTTATAATTACTAACAATATCACTATAGTCTGACATTTTTAAACTCCTGTTTTATCTAACAAACTTTCGGTAGCTTGTGGTTGTTTTCTTTGTAAAATACTTTCTTTAACTTTACTTGTATCTAATGAATCTAATTGTTTTTTAAGATCAGGATTAGACATAGGTATGTTTCTTGGTTGAACTTTTAACTCTTTTAAACTTTTAGGATTTTCTGGATTAACAATATTTTTATTTTGTTGTTTTGCAAACTTAACATTTTCTTCAGCTATTTCAGGATCATCTGTTTCATCTAAGTCTTCATCTTCTGAAAGTATAGGGTCAATACCTACTTTTTCTGCAACTGATAAAAGCATGTACATAGTTGGTTCCATTAATGTAATAGCTAAGTCAGGATTAAATTTACCTTTTTGAAATCCAGTTTTAATTAAAAGTTCTGCAATGTTTGCGATTGGAACTTCATCAGCCATCATACTTGCAAGGGTCTCCATATTTTCAGGTTTAATAATTTCTAAAAATATTTTATTAATAGCTTCTTTTTGAGAAGTCATTTCAGGTGGCTGTTCCCACGCATATTTATTTTCAGGTGGGTTTGTTAAAGACTGTCCCGGTATAGGAGCTTCAAAAGAATAAGATGCTGTGCTCTCATTTATATTTGCATTAGCCATAAGTTGATTCTCCTGCTTGTCCGATTACATAGTCTTCAAAAGTATAACCATATCCCGGAGCATTAATTGCTGTCATTACAGGGTCAAGACCTACTTGCCCAAACATTTTAGAATAATTTGTTGCTGCATCACTAATACTAGGTGTTCTTACATTTGGAATAAATGTAGCATCTACTCCAGCCATAGTAAAGGAGTCTGTACTTTCATTAAGTTGATTAGCCATACCTATGTTTGGATTATAAAACTCACCACTCATATCATCAGGATTAAAATATTTGTAAGCTGAAAATACTCCTGTAGCATCTTTAGCTACCTTAGTAGCTTCTCCTATATCAACACCTAGACCCGGAATTTCTTTTTCAGATATACCAGTTTTTAAATCCTTATAACTTTCATACCAACCTTTCTTTTCTTCTCCAGATACAATAGTATCTTTTGCTGATGCTACTGTGTCTGTTACTGGTGTATCAATTGTAGGAGGTTTAGTAGACTCAAGCAATGCTTCTGATCTACGTCTAGCTTCAGCAGATATTTTTTGAGCTTCAGTTAAAGTTTTATTTCGAGCTATAGCTTCTTTTGAAGGTTTAATAGTTCCTGTTTCTCCTTTAATTTTTTCTATTCTTTTGTCCATTTCTGCAACGCTGTCTTTAGCTCCTTGAGTTATTTCAGGACCAGTTGGTCCGGGAGCACTAAACTTTTTAGCTGTGTCACTTACAAAGTTTTGAAATCTAGTAGCTGCTCCTGTACCATCCATAAAAGGAGCTGTAACAAAATCAATACCTGTGGTTAAAGCTTTACTTACTGTGTTATATACAGCTCCTATAGTATTCTTATATGCAAAAGAAGCTACATCTTTTATAGCTCCACCTACAGTTCCTAAAGTATTTGCAAAACCTTTAGGTAACATATTCATTACTTTAGAACCAAACTGACCCATCCACGAGGACATAACATTCCCCATTCCCGGCAGTATAAAAAACAATGCAAGGTGACCAAGTGGTCCTAACTTACCAAAAGCTTTTGTTACTTTTTTAAAACCTTTCTTAACTCCTCTACCAATCTTACGCATTCCTTTGGCTATAGAGCTTCCAAGTTTTTTCCAACCTCTTTTTATTTTTTTAAATAATCCCATCTTTTCCTCTTACGTTTTTAGTCTAACCAACCATCAACTAAATTTGTAATATTAGTTAAGTTACTTGACCAATGATCTTTTTTATTTACACCTTGTTCATTACCTAAAGCAGCCACAAGTAAAGATGTTTTTCTTTGTTCATCGTTATCCCATCTTTTAAATGCAAAGTCTGCTTCATCTCGAAGTTCTTGCCATAAAAAGTTTTGAGCTGCTAATGATAAGTTATAAGCATTTTGTGCATTTTGTTGGTTAATTGAGTTAATAGCTGCAGTGTCTGCTGTATTAGCTTGTCTTCTCCATTGTACATTTGACTGTGCAATAGCTGTAGCATTTTGAACATTAAACTGATCTCTGTTATATTCTAACTGTTCGTTAAATTGTTCAATTTGTGTAGCCATAGCAGCATCAGATTTTTTAGCTTCAAAACTATTTTGAGATAATCTAGCTTCTGCAGCATTTTTTTGACTTGAATTAAATTGTTCAAGTGCATTACCTTGTTGAGCATTAAACTGATCAATTGAAGCATTTAAACTAGCCATAAATTGGTTTGTTTGATTTTCACTTGTGGAATTAAATTGATTAGCAGCATTAGCAGCAGCTTGATTACTTAACATTCTTTGTTGATCTTGTTGAGCTTTTAATATTCCAGCTTGTTGATCATTACTTAAATTTGCTAAATCCATTTGCATAAATGCTTGAGCATTTTGAATAGCAA